>ERZ507021.258-NODE-258-length-22584-cov-14.276_pt1 | contig 22584 bp, 34 predicted proteins | sample MGYA00512877_ERZ507021 | MGnify/ENA metagenome assembly ERZ507021 | reverse complement strand
TTCCATTGCTAATCGTTTTTCCCTGTCTGGCGCACTCGTATTTGGCAAACACCCCTCAATCATTGCAATAGCTTGCGCCAGAGCTTCCTCTCTGTTTTTTGCTAATGACGGTGATGTTAATTGGGGGTATTTATCGGTAGGGTATGAGTTAGAAACGTTCATTGAAAATCTCCTGCAAAATCCTTTAACGGTATCGACAATCCTTGTCGTCCTAACACTTCCGTTTGATACATAAATTCATCGTGTTCGCGTTCCTGCGATTCTTTACGCTTCCTGCGTAATTCTTCTAACCATTGTTGACGTCTTGTCATGCAACCCTCCTGAAATACAACTCATTGAGTATCTTTGCGACTACTTCCCCTCGTCCTGAGAGATGAATAGCTGCTGCGAGTGACTTTGCGTCATACTGATTAACGACGTAATCAACGACTTCTGATGGCTCTGGTTGGTAATACTGAGTAAGCTCTCTGAATGATTCTGTTTCAATGCGGACATCGTTAAGATTCTGAAAGGCTATTTCCGTGCCATTATTTCGGTTTCTACTGGTCATATCTGCATAGGTGTAACGTATGGTCAGTGACATACTTTTCTCCCATAAGCTCTCATCTGTAGTTGAATCGCTAATTTCCAAACTTTCTTGTTATTGGTTGAGACGGCAATCCTTGCCGCCTGACGTGCGAGTTGTAAAAAAGGCGTAGTGATGCGCACCGCCATGCAATCACGCATAGCGCTGTAATAGTTAGTTTTCATTGTTACCTCGCTAGGTGAGCGATAGGGTGGTTATCTGGTGTTGGTGCGGTAGGTTAAATTCCGAGGCGTTTTGCTAACTCAACAGCCTTAAGTAGTCCGCCTCGTTTAACGCTTCGCTTGTGCTGATATTTGTTTGTTGTTGGATAAAATAGAACCTTTCCTTTCTTTGTTTGAAAGTGAATAGTTCCACTTGAATCTCTGGTGTACGGAATATCTATATCCTTTAGTTGCTCCGTATTATTTTTAAGTCGCTCTAATTTCCGCTCTTTTACCATTTCCTTGTATGCGCGAAAATCGTCTCCTACATCACCCATAATTAATTCCTTATGTGCGTATTCATCACTATTAATAGCGATATGAATGATTAAATGGTGGGTTACTACTGACTATTTGATGCGCTTAACTTGTTGGCGGGCAAACTTCTTTGTGTGACCAAGAGCTATCAGGCGCTTTACTTCAACATCTCGCCTGTGTTTTTTCTCGGCTTTGCTGTTATAGGTTGAATAAAAACTCATTCGGTCATGCTTACTCTCCATCTTCATCTCTATCTCCTATCTATTAATCAACTCACCACAGCCCACAGAATGGACTGTAATTAGTTAACTGTGCCTGCTTTTAACCACGTCAGGCGAGGTGGTTCTTACATTCCCCAACATAAGAAATCTGTGTATAATTCAATCACCCCAACATAATTAAAAGGATTGAATTAATGAGCATTAAAGTAATTTCTGATGACAACCCTGTTAAACGAGTTGCTTTTGATATGGCGCTAGCTTTAGCCGCTAAACAGGATTCTATTAAAACTCCTGAGCAACTTATGGCTGAAATTGAATCGCTTTATCCTGAGTGTTTAGAAGTGGCTGAAAAGCAATACAAAAAAGAGACTCCACCTCCTATTGGTTTTTTTACAAAAAAACGTTAAGTATCTAATGCTGCAAGGGCTGTTTTTAGTATGGCTCTTGCTATTGAGTTTGAGTTGAAATTATCATCGTTAGAGTATGGTTTAATTTCATTTCTTATTTTTAGCATCACCTCATTAGCTATTTTTATAATATGAAAAGTACTTAACTCACCACTTTCTTTAAACTCTTTAATTGCTTGCTCAATTTCAGTTTCATTATTCATAATATCTCCTATCTCGCCGTAACCCCGAACTTACTGCTCGGCTGTTTTGTTTTAACTCCTGAATATACTGCTACATTAGGTAAGCAGCAGTTATCTACCGATGGTTTGAATTTAGGTTCAATATTTCTAGTAACTGGTATGTGACTTAATGACAGTGTTTTTTCTACTGATGTAAGTCTTTTCTCTTGAGGGAATACTGATTCTAATTTCAATTCAATATTCTTTTTTGCAATAGCTTCTGCTTTCCGTCTGGCGTGACGTCTATTTGCAGATGCTCCACGTAAAAACTCAGGCTTGCGTGACTTTTTAACTGTAATAGTTGCCATATATCCTCCAAACAGTTGGCTTTAGTGAGCGCAAGGATCGAAACCCTATATTATTTCTGCTTATACATGGAATAGTCCCCATGTCGGGGCGGGACTCTCTGGTGTGAGTGAACACCCTGCGCTCATTAAAACCTTCTGAGAAGGTTGACGCTTTATCAGCGCCACCGTTCTGATAGCTAATACACAGTTCGCCATCATCGTTGTTAAAGAACATCAACGTGCTGTGTTCCGTTGATGTGATTAAATGTATACGATAAGTAGACGCATGTAAATACTAAATGTAGACATTTTTACAATAAATGAGTCAACTATCTGTATTTTCAGATAATTTATTTTCAAAAAAATCTCAGATTGGAATGCAGATCACTTCTTTGGAGGTGAGGGGGCACAAAAAAGCCCTCGCGGAGAGGGCTGGGTGGGTTAATCTTTGGTATGGCCTTTTTCATCAAACTCAAATGGCATTTCCATTTGCTCTTGTCCGTTTTGTCTCTCTTGAAGCTTTTGAAACTGTTGCCACATGTGTTGCATGTTATCGGATAACTGAAATAATGTAATAGTTTTATTTATTTGGGCAGTGAGATTGGGTTCGCCTACATCTTCAGTAAGAGACTGGTGATATCTGGCTGTGTTGTTGCCTGAAGAGCTCTTTGGTGTTTTTTCTTTTAATTTTGATAAAACTCCTGGCGGCAATTGGTCATATATTAGCTTATTCGTCCATGTGCCAATAACACCAGGTCTTTTCTTTATTGATTTTATGGTATAATCCCATCCGTTTAATCTGAATATTTCTTTATAAAAAACATCAGGGAAGCGCTTTTGCCATGGTAATAAGTCCTCTGATATGTAGGCACTTAATATTTTTTGTAACTCGTCTTTCTCTCTCTGGTGTTGATACCCTGTAGCTTCATCGATAAGACCAATAATACCAACTTTTGCAACGCTGGTGATTATTACCTGAGCTCTTTTTGCGTACTCTTCTTGTTTTGGTGTTAGAGAGCCGTTCTCTCTGCATTCTATTAATAGAGTGCAAATGTCTATGAGTAAGGTTGCATCATATCCATATGTTCTAGATAGTTTACCGCCTGCTCCAGGCCTTATAAATTCTTTTCTATTTTCAATTTTGTCCAGGATGTCAAAAGTTAGCTTTTCTTTTAGTGACCCAGTATTTAGCATGCTTAAAAGCGCACTACCACCTGCGTTCGCTGGGAAGTTTAGTGCTTTTTGTAAGCCGCTTCCTGAGAATACCCTGGTTCCATCTTCCAGGACATAACATTCAAGTCTGGCTTCGCCAAGCATAAGGGGGGTATCCTTTGCTCCTGCTATTGCCTTTATTACGTTTTTGTCTTCATCTTCTGGGTCGGGTGTCTCAATAATAACTTCATTCGTCATGTGGTAACGATCCTTCTAATTTAAATGTAAATAATTCCTTAATGTAAAAATAAAGTACTTATTGTGGTTTTAGTCTTAAAACTCATTAATTATTAGTTAACAAAAGCAATCAGTAATAAAAGGATAATATCCAGCACCGTGATAATAACTAGCAGTATAATTACATTGTCATTGGATATTAGCTCTAGCAGCTTCTTCACCCTAAAACGTGTCGTCAGGCCATTGTGACTTGATTACCTTACCTATGATTGTGCAGTTCCCGTTAATAGGGATCAGGTCATAGCGTGGGTTTAATGGCTCCAGATACTCAACTCCACCTTCTCTAATCAATCGTTTGAATGTGAACTCATCATTTAGCAAACGAGCGACACAGAAGTCACCGAACTCTACTTCTTCCTCAGGATCAACCAAGATAAGCATTCCTTCAGGAAAGCTTGGTTTACCTCCTGGTGGTGCTGTCATTGATTGACCTTCAACCTCTAACCAGAAAGCGCGCTCACTGGCTTTCTTAGCCGTAGGAATCCACGACACAGCATCTTTCTGAGTATATGAGTTAAATTCTGTTGAGAAAGCGCCAGCCTGTACCTTCGTGAATAGAGGGTATTGGTAAATTGGTGGTTGATGATTAATATCTTCTTTTTCGATGCTAATCGAACCATCTGAATTAATAACTGCATTATTCACGCCAACAAACGCCAGTATTCCCGCTATATCATGCAGAGATGGCTCTCTTTTGCCGGTCATCCAATGACCAACGGCACCTTTCGAAACCGAAAAGCGCTCAGCTAAATCATCATAAGTAATGCCTTTTTCCTTCATTAAGGATTTGGCTAGTTCGTACCATTTCATTTTCATACCAGCATTATACGTTATGTATACAAACATGTGGACACACAAAATGTATACTTTTATGTTGAGTTATAAGATACTTTATGTATACTAGCATCATTGTAATAAGGAGGTTCTGATGAACAACATAAGTCGCTATAGAAAAAAATTGGGAATCACCCAAAACGACTTAGCAAAAGAGCTTGGATGTACAAAAGGAAATGTCAGTCATTATGAAAACGGTAGACGTAAGGCTGACTTAGATGTTTGTAGAAAGCTCGTTGATTTCTTTAATAAAAAAGGTGTGAAAGTCACAATTGATGACTTGTTTCCACCTAAAGTTGCTTGATTTCACCACGTTCTTTAACAATCGCAGGGTTCTTGACTGCTACGGAGTCGCTGATAAAGCGACAGATTTACCCACCAAACAAACAATCCGCTCATATGGAATGAGCCACGGATCATTACTGCTGTTCCCAATATGGGAAGTAATCTAAGAAGGAATTTAACAAATGGAATGTGCAAAAAATATCAAAGTAGAGTGTTCATCAAACGAATTGATGACATTTTACATTCAACAAATGTATTCAATCGGTAATAACGGACTCGCTAAAGCGCTAGGAATACACCCATCAAAATCCAGTCGAGATAAAGCCAGAATATTCGATTTAGCTTGCCAGTTGGTGAGTAAGTTCGGATTACCCCCTGACTCTGTAAATATCAGTGAGAAGCCAACGAAAGTTGTTATTGAAGGTGATTATGCAGAAAGGGTTATTCAGGCTCTTGAAGGGAAGGGAAAGGTTAAAAGAAAAGCCCCAGAGACGGCAATCAATGAGGCTCAGATCAGTTTAAACATTTAATTTTATTTACCCATTAATACTGGACGAATAATCAGTATTAGTCAAGTAATTTGATTACTCATAGATAAGCTCATTAATAAAAATTTAATGGGCTTTAATTTCATGAGGTTAAAAAAGAATATGGATAATTATGAGTATAACGTCAATATTTTAATGCCAAATTGTTATTTTGAACAAGATGAGAAATGGATTAAGGAAATGTTATTGAGGCTAAGGCCATCGATAAGAGCAAAGGTATCGGTTAAATATTCTGAAGTTTATCAAGAGCATTTCGACGATGAACCTATACCTTACAAAAAAATAAATGCTGGTAGAAAGGCTGCAAATACACGGTTAAGAAACTTTGTAAAAAACTACTCTTCCTACCTCGATGGATATGTTTCCGAACCGAGAGTTTTTCAACAAGGCACTGGTCAGAGAAACCAACCCTCTCAAGGTGTCGCCTGAATCACCGAATTTAATACAAACCTATGGCCTGTTCCTTGGAAAGTGTAGTAATGCTGATACAAGGCACTATTCATAAGCATATGATTTAAAAGCCAAAAAAAAGAAAATTCGAGTTCTAACTTGACCCCTATAAGGATAAGGAAGGGGCAACTTGGAAATTTCTTAAAAATCAAATAGTTAAATGACATCAAAACGACAGGATCTGTCTCCTAAACGGACAAGTTCTGTCTCTTTTGCAAAAAATGGACTATCACAAAATGAGAATATGGTCAAGAGTTTTTTACGCACGAGAGTTTTACAAGCGTTTGTCAAAAGTATCCCCTACCGCCACTGAGCTATACGGGCTAATCACTGACAGTTGCGACTGGAGATATGGACGGTATGTAGCGACGAGGGCTGAGGTAGCTGAGATCCTCAACGTGAGCGAGAGAAGCATTCAGAGAGCCAACAAAGAGCTTGAGGCGGTAGGGTTAATCAAGTTTAAGCGTGGCATATACGCAATAAACCCAGAGTTTAACTGGGGGGGGAGGAGTTGGAATATATCGAAATCCTGTTACTACACGATGGACAGGAAAGGTGCTCAAGTTATTGATTTTAATGACGCAGCAGAAGCCATTAACTCAAAAAAACTTGAGGAAATAGCCCGAAAAACCTTGAGGGAGGTAAACGGGCGTAACGCAAAAAGGAATTAATCATGCTCAGTATAACGCCAAAAGCTAAGCAAGTCACTGCACTGGATATGCTCAGGAAGAACTGGAATCAACACCGAACGATGTTACTTTCTGCAAGTGTTGGATTTGGTAAAACCGCGATAGCCGCATTCGTGGCTGACGGTTTAGTTTCTAGGGGAATGAGGGTCATGTTTGTCGCCCCCTACACAGTGCTGATTGAACAGACTGCAACACGGTTTGTTGAGTACGGACTGCCAGTCGATGAGATTAGTTACTTGTGGCGCGACCACCCACTGTATGACCCCAGCAAGTTGATTCAAATTGCATCTGCAGACACGTTAATTCGCCGCAAATTCCCTGACAACATTGATTTACTCATCATCGATGAAGCCCACATGAAGCGAAAAAAAATACTCGAAATTATCCGAGATACGGATATTCGTGTAGTTGGGTTATCGGGGACACCCTTTGCTAGTTGGATGGGCGAATACTACGAAACATTGATTAAACCAACGACGATGAAGGAGTTAATCGAAATTGGTGATTTGAGTCCTTATGAATTTTACGCGCCAGATAATCCCGATGTTAGCGGTGTAAAAACATCAAAACTATCGGCATTTGGCAATGACTACAACGAGGAGCAGTTAGCCAAAATCATGGGCGATTCTGATTTAGTCGGGAATATCGTCAAATTTTGGTTAGAACATGGCGAGGACAGGCCAACAGTTTGCTTTTGCGTCAATGTCAGCCATGCAAACTACGTCACGATGGAATTTAACCGAGCGGGGATCAACGCTGAGGTGATGACCGCAGAGACGCCACACGATGAACGGCAGTTGATTATTAACCGTTTTGAGAGTGGGTCTACAAAAATCATCGTTAACGTTGGTGTTTTGGTTGCAGGGTTCGATAGTGACGTTCGCTGCATCATCTACGCGAGGCCAACAAAATCGGAAATCCGCTGGGTCCAGTGTCTTGGTAGGGGATTGAGAACAGCAAAAGGGAAAGACAAGTGTCTCATATTCGACCATTCAGGATCAGTTCACTTGTTGGGATTTCCTGATGAAATTGAATACGACGACCTGCAAAACAAAAACGATGGCATGAAAACCCAAAGCAGCTACCGAGATCAGGTCAAGGTAGAGAAAAAACCGAAGGAATGCCCATCTTGTCACTACATGAAGCCGGCAGGTGTTTACGTTTGCCCTAAATGTGGGTTTAAACCACTCGCTGGGGAAAATGTTCAAGTCGATGAAACGCGAGAACTCAAAAAACTGAAAGCAGGTGAACAGATATTTACCAAGGAGCAAAAACAAAGTTGGTGGTCACAAATCAAGTTTTATCAAAAACAGCGTGAGATATCAGGCAAGCCTATTTCTGATGGTTGGTGCGCCCACACGTACAAGAAAAAATTCGGGGTATGGCCTCGTGGATTACATGATACACCGCAAGAGATAACTCCCGAAGTTAGTAATTATATTCGTTCAAAAAATATCGCTTTTGCAAAGATGCAAGCGAAGAAAAATACAAAAGAGGTAAAACCGAAAACAGAGGCTGAAAAAATAGCATCAGCAAGGTCACACTTGGAAGATATACGGGAAAAGCTCAGCTTAGGAGGTAATCGTGAAGACGGTAGAGGCAGTAATAGGTCGATGGCCTGAGATATTTGAATATTACAAATTACCGCCAATCACAGGGAAAAAACACTATCAAGGGGAATGCCCTATATGCGGAAAGAAAGGAAAATTCAGGATAGATAATAAAAACGGTAAGGGAACTTGGATATGCTCATGTGGTGCTGGTGATGGCTGGAAACTACTGGAACTTACCCAGCAAAAAGATTTTAGAGTTTTAGCAAGTGAGATAGATCGGTTAATCGGAAACAGTTATTCAGGCCAAGTAGTACCGCACGCAAAATCAGATGTAAAAGCCACTCGTTCAAAAGTTATCGCAAGGTTCGCTTCACTAATCCCACTTAAAGATACATCAGCTCATAGATATTTGATGAGCAGAGGGATCAACGTTTTACCATCTCAGCACGTCAGATACAGTAACACACAACAAAATGGATTTACTTCGCTCTGGTCAATTGCAACAGATGATCGTGGTGCTGGCTGTTATCTGCATAGGACGTTCTTAGAGGGCGAAAAAAAAGCAAACTTTGAAGGGAATAAACGACTTACCAAGTTACAGGAAGATAACTATTTAGATTTTGCTGGCTCTATTGCAATTCGAATGACCCCAGTAGCATCAACGCTGGGGATCGCCGAGGGGATAGAAACGGCGCTTTCTTGTAAGCAACTCTATGGTGTAAATACTTGGTCGGTCATCAATACTAACTTCATGAAAAAATTTAAAGCACCGAAGGGGGTGACCCACCTTGTTATCTTTACAGATATGGATTGGAATGCAGCTGGTCACGCGGCTGCTATGGAGTGCGCTCATAAAAATCTACTTTCTAATAACGATGTAGAAACAGTCAGTGTGAGATGGCCTGATAATGGTGATTTTAACGATATGTTAACAGAAGCCTGTGAAGTAAGAGAATTGGTATTTTCAAGACAACATAAGGAAGTGGCGTAATGCGTGATATTCAGCAGGTATTAGAACGATGGGGCGCTTGGTCGGCAGATAATACAGAATTGGTTCAATGGTATTCAGTTGCTGCGGGGTTTAGTGGATTAATACCAAGCAAGGTTAAAGCTCGTCCCCAATGCTGTGAAGATGATGCAATGATTATTTCTAGTTGTATGGCGCAATTGAATAAAAAGAATAGTGATATGCATGACTTACTGCTTGATTACTATTTATTCGGAATGACATTTATGCAACTAGCTAACAAGCACAACTGTTCTGATGGACACATAGGTAAAAAATTACAAAAAGCAGAAGGAATAATAGAAGGTATGTTAATGATGCTAGATGTCTCATTAGAGATGGATCGATACGTAGAAAAAATTACATAAAGCTTTACGTACGTAAAAATGATGATATTGTGATAAGAATGACATCAAGGTCAACCAACTTATAAACTCGCTTTTGCGGGTTTTTTTATATAAAAAAGGCCGACGCGCTAGGAGCTACGTCGGCATATAAAGTAAACGCAAGAAGTATGTCGTACTTATTCGTATCTTACTCGTCAAAGTTGATACAATTATAATGATAATTATTCTCATTAATATATTCAACCCTGAATTAAATAAGGTTACTTTGTAGCCTTTTCGCCTACGCCGACCACAGAATCAACATCCACTTATATCATTCACACAAGAGCTGTGAGTCGGCATCTTATTGATTAAATTTTTCGTTAATTTAGTTGAGTTTTACTTTAAGAGAGTTAGGTATGGAGTATTTACTTTGAAGAAGGAAATGAAAATCTCAATGTGTAATGATAAGTCTCTTAAATAATAGACCCCAATTATTTTTGGGGTCATATATTGAGATTATTGAATTAATATCCCTGATATTGATTTATTACGAATTAATTTTCAGGTGCAATAGCATCCAATACTCGAGCAGAATAAACCATCGCAGCACCAGTATTTAATGCAACAGCAACACCGAGTGCTTCTGCAATTTCTTCATGACTAGCACCCAACTTTAAAGCGGTGTCAGCATGTACGGCGATACAACCATCACAGCGTGTTGTGACTGCAACTGCTAATGCGATTAATTCTCTTGTTTTTGCATCTAAATGATTAGTTTTTTTACCTGCATTGGAAAGTGCTTGGTAGCCAGTAACCGTATCAGGTGTTAATTTTCCTAACTCACCAATACGCCCCATTAATTGTTTTCGATATTCATTCCAATTAAGCATGATATTAACCTTATTGAGTTAACTGAATTATTGGTTGACATTATGGGATGAAAAAAAAGATGATGACATCATCAAACGAATCAATTTTTAGTGAATTAGTCTCATGGATACGTTGAGCCAACTCTTATACCTTTCTCAAGGGCAATTGCAATTAGATGTGTTTTGTCAAATGAAAGGACATTTTTCCTTACCGCATGTTTCATCTGTTGAACATGAAACTATTTTTCACTTAGTTCTATCAGGGCAGTGTTATGTTCAGATTGAAAAATCAGCCCCTATAGTTTTATCCGAAGGCACTTTTTTAATGTTAAACAGAAGGCAATCACATACCCTTTGGAGTGGAGAACGAGATATAGAACCTCCCCCTTTTTTGCATAAAAATAATGGCTTCTTACCTGTTAAGTACACAAAATCTGAAGATCAGACTCAACATGTTGATTTGCTTTGCGGGCGAATGACTTATGCTAAAGGAAGCGGGTTACTATTATTAAATGGGTTTCCTGATATGGTAGTGGCAAATCTGGTGGAAATGCCAGGGCTAACAGTATTGAATTTATTTAGCCAGTTGCTTCGAGAGGAAGCCATTAATGCAAATCAAGGGGCGGCTGCGATATTAAATGGGCTTGCTCAGACTTTATTCGCTTTTGCATTACGTGTTTATGGGCAAAAACCAGATATAAACTCAAGTTGGTTAGCATTATTAGCTGAACCTCGGTTAAGTCGTGTATTTAATTCTATGTTAAATGAACCACAAAAAGGGTGGACACTTGATTCTTTAGCTAATGTCGCTTCAATGTCACGAGCGACTTTTGTGCGTCAATTTAAAGCAACGGCGAATACGACACCTGGCGAAGTTCTACAATCCATTCGTATGCTAAAAGCACTTTCATTATTACAACAAAATAAATATACATTATCAGATATCGCAGAAAGAGTCGGATACCAATCTGAAGCTGCATTTAGTAAAGCATTTAAAAGTGTATTTAATTGCAGACCAGGGCAGTGGAAGAAGCAACAGAGTAAAGTGTAAAAATTTGCACAGAGTAAAGAAGAATTATTACTTTCTTTTGAAGTCACTTCGGTGACTTTTTTGTTATCTAAAGTAAAAACGAAATTATATTTGCGCTTAAATTAATCGCTGAGTAAGGGAATTGAGAAGCAGAAGAAGTTCACTATTACTTAAGTGACGGGAATGCTGTTCGAGTTATCATTCCCGATTTGAGTAAAAAAAAGCCGACGCGCTAGGAGTCATGTCGGCATAAATCTTCGGGAAAAGTGTTAATAACGAGAGCGATCATTAACTATAAAGCAATGTATCAATATCGGAGAAAAAAAAGCACATTTACGAATAATAATCATTATCATTTAATTGTCAATTATATGAGGTCACTACAGTGACCTTTTTCTTGTCTAAATATGATATATATCAATAAAAGGTGTGTGTTATGTCAAAAGAGATAAGCGAATTACAGTTTAGTCTTCACTATGCCTCAGAAACAGACAGTGAAAAGAATACCTCCATCATTTTAACGGCGAATATCCATACGGCTGATGGTGAAACTCAACAACTGACACAATTAATTTGCACGACATCTTCCGCAGGTAAAAAGCAATATCGAATCGGCTTGCAAAAAATTAGTGATGCTGGTGCTCCATTGCTGGTGGCGATTGAATCCTATTGGCGTAAAAACACACAAGAGAGTTGTGTTTATTTGTTAGAGAAAGCGAAGCAATTTATTCAAGGACACTTACAACAAACGAATACATGGATATCTATGTATGGTCTTGTGATTGTTTCTAATGCGTCACTGGAAGAACAGTTGCCTGAAGGTTTATTAAAGGCACTTAAAGTATCAATCCCCGCCTAATTTTTTTAACACTTTCACACTAATCATCAACGGACACTCCTCTGGGGGTGACTATGCGTATGGAAAAATTAACCAATGTAACTTATGGAACAGCAGGCCTAACGGCCTTTTTTGCCAGTCTCTCTTTATATGAATGGGGATTTGTTATCGGGATGGCGTTCAGCATGCTTCTGGGTTTAGCCACTTATTTTATGACTCGTCGAGAACAACGAAAACGCACTCAATTATTTGAAGAGCTTGTTCGTCATGTTGACCCACAAAACCCGACCGAAACCTTAAAAAAGCTTGCTGAATTAATGGTGAAAGCGCCAAAGGATATTTAATGTCTCTCAAACAGAAAATAGCGGTGATAACAACAGCAGGAGCAACAGCCATCGCGTTAGTAGTAATAGCCCATTTTGAAGGTGTACGTTATGAACCTTATCGTGATGTGGCGGGTGTTCTAACTGTTTGTTATGGACATACAGGCAAAGACATTATTCAAGGCAAGAGATACACACAACAAGAATGTGATGCGTTATTACAAATCGATTTTATTAAGACACAACAGCAAGTCGATGCATTAATCAAAGTATCACTCGATGACTACACCAAAGCTGCTTTATATTCCTTTGCTTTTAATGTGGGTACAACCGCATTTGCTCGCTCAACATTACTCAAGAAGCTAAACGCTGGTGATAGAGCGGGTGCCTGTGAAGAAATGAAACGTTGGATATATGCAGGCGGAAAGGTCTGGCGAGGGCTTGTCAGTCGTCGAGAGGCGGAGTCAGCACTATGTCATGGAAACCTTTAATCATCATTATCAGCTTTATCCTTGCATTACTCATTACAGTCGCTGGTGGCATTTATCTCTTGATTGATAACTCATGTACTAAAGACCAAGTGAGTTTAGAAAAGCGCTGTCAGATAGCTCTCTCACATCATCGGTACTAATCATGAAATACGGGAAACTCTATGCCGTTATTACGATGGTAGGCATCATTGTGGGAGGCTATTGGGTGGTTAATTGGCAAGCTAATAGGATTAATTCACTGACAGATACCAACAAAAAACTGACAGTAGCTCTCGAAGAACAGAAGTCTATTAATACTGATTATCAAGCACGCATAATGCGGTTAAACCAACTGGATATTCAATATACGCAGGAGTTAGCGAATGCCAAGAATGAAATTAGTCGCTTGCGTGATATTAGCGAGCGTCATCCTGAGCGGGTGTATATCAAAGCCGAGTGCCCAAAAAGCAAAACCACTTCCGCCACCAGCTTGGCTTATGCAACCACCGCCCGACCTATTGACACCGCTATCCGAAATTATTGGTTACTCAGAGAGCGAATTGCAGAGTCAGAACAGATGATTAAAGGGTTGCAGGATTATATCAAACAAGAATGCATGGAATAAAAAAAAGCCCAGCATGGGTGCATGGGCAAACTAACAGGATATTAATCAAAGTATAGTGATAATTACTTAGTATAGCTTAAGTAAATATATATATCAGCAATTAGATAAGTCGTTTATCCATTAAGGAGAGTGATCATATCTTGACTGCTAGGAACAGACTAGAAGTGGCTTGGCAGTGTATCGCTAAGCTGCGAACTCTACGCATTTCATTCTGTGCATTCACCGCGCAATTAAAAACACTCACAGAACCTTACAGAAAGTCGAGCCTGAGAAAAACCGTTAATGGTGTTTTCTGTGGGGCGGTTATTTCTGGTGAACAGGTTCGCTTTTCTATAAGGATTTACACCATGAGCAAATCATTAGTTTTCAAAGGTAATGAAATTACTCCATTTGATAATGGTGATAATAAGATTTGGTTTACCAGCTCTCAGATGGCTAAGCTTCTCGAATACAAAAATGAGAAGTCAGTAACCAATCTATATAACGCCAACAAAGACGAGTTTTCTGATGATATGACAATGGTCACTGAAACAATGACCAATGGAATAAACAACAACTTACGTAAGAAAAAGGTCAGGATCTTCTCTGTTAGAAGGTGCACATCTAATCGGAATGTTAGCTAATACAGATGTAGCGAAAGCCTTGCGTCGATGGTTGCTTGATCTAGCTGAAAAAGAGTCAAAACCACAAACGGGGTTAGCAAACCTTGACATGAATGAGCTTAAAACCCTGACTATCAATGAGATGCAAAATAGATTAGTAGCAGCCGATAACTGGTCGTTCGAGAACTTTGGCAGGAAAGGTAGTGACTTAATGAATTTACGCAAGCGTCACTTAAAGAAAATACGCAAAGCGAAGAAGGCAATTAAAGAACTATCACAATTAACCTTGCCTGATATGGGCGAATTTCCAGATGGAGAAGAGCCAGCATGAACCACGAACAATTCATAGAGCAGAACGTACTAGCCGAGTTAAAAAAGCTCGGCTTTTCTTTACCTGTTTGTCGTAGAGCAAGTTACATGGCGGTAGATCATTATCGCCGAAGCTCTCAAGCAAGTAGAAAAGGGCGAATGTTTGACGACTGCTTACATATTGCCAAAGTGTGGGCGAGTAAGTTCGCTAAGGAGAAAGTATGACCAAACAAGAAAAAGCAAACTTATCCATTCTCTATCGTCAATTACAGCAATCACTTGAATACTTACACTGTGGAAGAGTTGATGATGGGAGAATAGTTGCTGAAATCGTCGAGCGCGAGTTAGGCAAGTTAGTCAACAAAGAGAAAACCAAATAGGCCCTAGCGGCCTTTTTTATTTAAGGAATGGATATGGCTAAAAGACCAGATTGGGAGGCCATCGAGTCGGCTTACCGAGCTGGCGTGATGTCCATAAGGGAAATAGCCTCTCAATACGAGATAACCCATCAGGCGATAAGTAAGCGTGCCAAGAAAGAAGGATGGGAGCGAGATTTAAAGGCAAAGGTTAAGGCTAGGGCTGAAAACTTGGTTGCCAAAAGGGAGGTTGCCAGTCTGGTTGCCACCGAAAAGGCTATTTCAGAACGGCAACTTATTGAGGCTAATGCCGAGGTTATCGCTAATGTCCGCATGGAGCATAGAGGCGATATTCGAAGGGCTAGAGAATTAACCAACAACTTATTTGATGAACTATCTGCTGAATGTGCTGATGTGCCAGCCTTAAGAAAACTTGGCGAGTTAATGTTTAGTCCTGATGATAACGGACGCGATAAACTCAATGAAATTTATCACTCAATCATCTCCCTGCCTGAGCGCGTTAAGTCAGCCAAATCATTAAGCGAAACATTTAAAAATTTAGTTGGCCTTGAGCGTCAAGCATACGGCCTTGATGATGTTCAGCCGAATAAGACAGCTAGTCAGCTATCAGAACTAATGGACGACTTATCTAAGGAATAATCATGAAGCCAGAACATCTTGCATTATTGAGAGATAAGCTCTGGCGATTAAATCACCTCTACTGGATAACCAATAAAGAAGGCAAGCCAGTTCGATTTAAAATGACGCCTGAGCAACTCGAATATTTTGAAGGGATGCACACGCGAAACATTATCCTTAAAGCCCGTCAGCTTGGCTTCACTACTGAGGTCTGCATTATCCAGCTAGACGCAGCGTTATTTGAGGCGGCTAAATGTGCATTGATAGCCCACACACTTAACGATGCTAAGCGGCTATTTAGGGAAAAGATAAAGTATGCCTATGACAAGCTACCCGATGAAATCAAAGCGGCTAACCCAGCGAGTAATGATGCGGTTGGTGAGTTGGTGTTTAGCAAAGGCGGCTCGCTTTATATCAGCACGTCATTTCGTGGCGGTACACTCCGTTATTTGCACGTTTCTGAGTTCGGTAAGATATGTGCTAAGTATCCAGAGAAAGCCCGTGAGATTGTCACTGGCGCATTTGAGGCGGTATCAAGCGATTGTTTTACGACGATTGAAAGCACAGCGGAGGGTCGAGCAGGTTATTTCTTCGATTATTGCCAGTCTGCTGAGAAAGCGCAAATTCAGAATAAGACTCTCTCTAACCTAGACTGGAAGTTCTTTTTCTTCTCATGGTGGAAGAATCCAGAGTATGCCATTAACCCTGTTGAGCCATTACCCCAGCGGTTAGTTGATTACTTTGATGAGATAGCCAGCAAACATGGTGTTCAATTAAACGAGCGCCAGAAAGCATGGTATTACGCCAAAGAGAAAACGCTTGGCGACGATATGAAACGGGAATACCCGTCAATACCGTCTGAGGCATTCCAACAATCGGTTGAAGGCGCTTACTACGCCAAGCAGTTCCGCTTCCTGTACGAAAATAAACGCATTGGCACACTTCCTGATAACTCGCACTTACCGGTTCACACGTACTGGGATATTGGTGTGGGTGACTCAACGTCAATTTGGTTTATTCGTGAAGTGGGCGAGGAGTTCCACATTATAGACCACTACTCAAACAGTGGTGAAGGTCTACGGCACTACATGAAAGTACTGAAAGACAAAGGCTACACATATGCAAGTCACAATGGCCCTCATGATATCGATAACCGTGAGTTTGGCTCGGATGCGAAATCTCGGCGTGAATTAGCGCGTGAGGGGTACGAAATCGACGGACAAATTTACTCAATCCGATTTGAAGTAGTGCCGAAGCTTTCAGTTGATGAAGGTATCGAGGCAGTACGTGAAATTCTGCCACTTTGCGTGTTTGATGAGCATAAATGTAGTGAAGGCATTGCTCATCTAGAAGCTTATCGTAAAGAGTGGGATGACAAGCGAGGCTGTTGGAAAGATAAACCGCTTCACGATTACACGTCACATGATGCTGATGGATTTAGATATTTTGCAGTGAGTCGAAGAAATACTAAACGGTTGACTAAGAAAATAGAATTTAACTGGAACTAACATGAATACAAACGTTGATTACAAGCATCCAGCTTACAATGAGTTTTTGCCTGAATGGGACATGGTTGGCGATTGTGTTGATGGCGAACGAGTTGTTAAAAGCAAGAAAGAGAAATACCTCCCTCATCCGGCAGATAACAAAGATGAAGATGATAAGGGTAATGAGCGTTATAAGCGCTATTTAGCTAGAGCATCCTTTCTGAATGCCACGGGTAGGACACTTAGTGGTTTACTTGGTATTGCTTTCAGTAAGCCAGTAAAGATTAGTATTAGTGGTGATGTTGAGTATTTAGAAACTGATATTGACGGTCAAGGTCAGCCACTTACTCAAATGATAAGGGATGCGTTATCGCAAAACTTACAGCGTGGTCGAGCAGGTTTATTAAGTGATTTTAGTGGTTCAGGTATTCAGTCAGAGGCTAATAAAGGTCGCTCCTATATTCGGTTGTTTACAGCAAAAGAAATTATCAATTGGCGTGTAACGAACGGGAAAACATCCCTCGTTGTCCTCAAATATCAGGAGCCAGTAGATACAGATGATTTTGAACTGCAAATGCAGAATAACTGGATTGAATTAAGGCTTGTTAACAATGTAGCTTGCTCTCGTCGCTGGTATGAAGATGGAGATATAAAAGTTACAGAGTGGGTTGTATTAAAGGATGCACACGGCATTCCATTAAGGGAGTTGCCGTGGTCATGGATTGGTTCAATGAACAATGATCACACCCCTGATGCTCCTCCTCTTGCAGATATTGCGTACTTAAATATCAAACATTATCAAGTTGAGGCTGATATCGCAGAGTCTGCACATACTGTCGGTCAGCCGATGATTGCACTAACTGGCCTTACTGATGATTGGGTTGAAAGACACGTGTCTGAAGGGTTTACTGTTGGTTCACGCAAAGGGGTGTTGCTGCCACAGGGTGGTGATATGAAATTTGCGCAGCCAGAAGACAGAAACATTCAAATAAACCTAGCTGAGCGCAGAGAAAAGCAGATGGCAATGCTAGGAGCTAAGCTAGTTGAACGCGGGACATCAGCAAGAACAGCGACTCAGGCACAGGATGAGGCTCAAACAGATAATTCAGTGCTTTCGTTGTGTTCAGGAAACGTCGAAAAGGCCGTTAACCGAGCACTTAATTTCTGCATTCAGTTTGAGGGGAGTGGTGAGGCAACTATTGAGATAAACAAAGTTTACGATATTGCTCAACTGGATTCGCAAGCAATCACAGCTCTCCTTGCTTCTCTCCAATCTGGGGCTATGCGATTGATTGATTTTGTTAAGTACCTGCAAAGTATCAATATCATCCCTCAAGATGAGAAAGCTGAGGATGTTATCGAAGAGATAGAATTATCGCGAGCTAACTCAATGATGTAGAGGTGAATATGCAATCGCAGTTGATGTTAGATAATTCAATGATGATCCAAATTCTCCTAGAACGACTCAAAGCTGGCATTGTTGATAGAGAGGAAATGCAAAGAGAGCTAAGGGCGGCTGTTGCTAAGGCGTTAGCTAATTTCTCAGGTCAGATAACATCGAGGTCAAAACTAAACGCCATAATTGCTGAGTTAAAGCGAGAGCTATCACCAGTTCTGACCAGTTACTCTGAGCATTTACTGCAATCTGTTCTCGATATCGGTGTTGAGTCAAGCCAACTTGAAGTTGATAGCTTATCGCAGATAGTAACAAATGAAGTAAGCAAGCCTGGTGCTGAGAAAGTTAAAAAAGCCATTTTAAATGTGCCGCTGATATTAACCGCTTGGGGCGGCTCTTTATTTCTCAAGAAATTTATATCATCTTGGGTGACTAGCTCTATCCAGCAAGTAGAGAATCAGACTGTTTTGGCTATGGCTGCTCAAAGTAACATTCAAGTTCTACAGTCCACTATTAATGGGGCTGCAATTGATAAAACACAGGTCTCTACATCGACGATATCTCGAATTACTTACAACTACAGAACAATTGCAAATACGGCAATTCAGCATGCTCATACATGTGCGGCTCAGGAATTTTATAAGGAGAATGACGATTTAATTAAAGAGGAAGAATTCAGCGCAATACTGGACAACAAAACATCATCGACGTGTAGGGCTTTATCAGGAAACCGATATCCTGTTGGGGCTGGCCCAATGCCACCATTACACCCAAACTGCCGAAGTCAGCGATTGCCAATACTTAATGATAAATTTGCTAATTTGATAATAACTAAACCAATAGGAAGATCTGAATGGGGAGAAGAAAGCTATTATGAATGGCTATCTAGGCAACCGGCCAAAAGACAGGATTTAATATTGGGTCCGACTAGAGGGAAGTTGTTTCGTGATGGTGGTTTATCTCCAGAGCGATTCGCACAGTTGCAGTTACATAAAAACTTTAAACCAATGACACTTAAAGATATGCAAAAGTTTGCGCCTAAAGCGTTTGAGCGAGCAGGAATTGAATTGAAATAACACAAACCCACCACTGAGTGGGTTTTTTATTATCCGCAGTTAGAGACTGCACCATCTAAACCAGAGGTTTTACGATGTTTAAATATTTATTAACGAAAGAAGAATTTGACGCATTAACTGATGAGCAAAAGGCTCTTTACAAAGAGTCTGGTGGTAATTACCAACTTCAAATCGAAGGTATGCCAGAAATTCCAGATGTGTCAGGTCTTCAAAAGAAAGTTGATGAATTACTTTCTGAGAAAAAATCAGAGCAGGAGAAACGCCGGCAAGCTGAAGAGGCTGCAAAAAAAGCAGCAGAAGATCAAGCGCGTAAAAATGGCGATATCGAATCACTAGAAAAAAGCTGGGCTGAAAAGTTAAAGACGCGTGAAAACGAGTTATTAGCACAGCTGCAGGAGAAAGACGCGAGTCTACATACGCTATTAGTTGATAACGTTGCTCAAACTGTGGCTACAAAGCTTGCTGGTGACGCTGCTCCGTTAATCATGCCACACATTAAATCTCGATTATCAGTAGAAGACGGTAAAACGCGAGTGGTTGATGCTAACGGTCATCCTTCTGCATTTACCATTGATGATTTAGAAAAAGAATTTCGTAGTAACCCGTTATTTGCTCCAGTAATTATTGGTAGTAAAGCCACCGGAACCGGAGGGGAAGGCGGTAAAGGGAAATCACCAGCCGGAGGCAGTGAAAAACCCAAAAGCGCGAATCCGTTAGTGGACAGCGCACGTGAAATCATTGCTAATATCCAAGAGGATTAATTTATATGTCTTTATATATTTTTCAAAAACAAGTGTCTCTAGCGGCAACAGAGTTGGTTGCTCAGGCTGTCCGTCAATTTAACGAAGCATCTGGTGGTGCTTTAGTTATTGGCGATGGTGATCATATCGGTGATTACATTGAGCAAACATCATGGCAGTTGCTTGGTGGTCTGGCTCAGCGACGCAATGCATATGGTTCAGGTAATCTAACGCCACAAGAATTGGGGCAAATCCTTGACCGTATGATTAAGATTGATGGTCGTATTGGCCCTGTCTCAGTTACCCCGACAATGATGAAGCGACTAGGTAAGGACGTATCAGAAGCGGCTGCGGTAGTTGCTGCTCAATCAGCAGAAGCCATGTTACAAGATTACCTGAATACTACTGGCGCGGCATTAAAAGCAGCTATTTCTGGTAATAAAACAGCCGTTACTGTTGGAGGTGAAACACCATCATTAAGAGGTTTAAATAAAGCAACACGTCCATTCGGTGATGCATATTCGCGTATTGTTGCTTGGTTGATGGATGGTGCAACATTCAACGACTTTATGGATGAGACATTAACCAACGCAAATAACCTATTCCAAATTGGCAACGTCGCCATTAAACAAGATAACCTTGGCCGTCGTTTTGTTATCTCTGATATTCCAGCTTTATCAGATGCAGACAAACAACATTCGCTAGGTTTAGTGACTGGTGCTGCTGCGGTTCAAACATCACCACTAATCATGAAGGCTCAGGATGTATTAGGGCAAGAAAATATTAAGGCACTAATGCAAGGTGAGTACGACTTTACTATTGGTTTGCGTGGTTACCAGTGGAGCAAAGATAGCATCAAATCCCCAACTAACGAACAGATTGCCGCGGTAGCTAACTGGAAGCAAATTGCTACGGATATTAAAGATACTGCTGGTGTTATGGTTTCATTTGGCAAAGATACTAGCGTTGGTGGGTAACGTGAGGGGCCGCCGCCCCTTATTTATCCATGAGGAGTGAGCATGTCTATTGCGATTACGGTTGAGCAAGTTAATGAGCAATTAGAGGTGATGGGGTTTGAGGCAACAAGTCTTGTCATAAACTCTGCTATATCTATAGTGGACACTATTGATACTTGCCTTGATAGCGCAGGGTATTCAGATGCGGTAATTGCTTTAATTAAACTGTATTCGGTTATCCTTATATTATCATCTGCTGATGTTCGTAAAATCGCGTCAGAGCACGCACCTTCTGGCGCTTCTGTTTCATATCAGTATTTTTCTGATGGCAGAAAAACATTGCTAAAAATGCTGTCTTCCCTAGATACCAATGGATGTACTAATAGCCTTCCTATTGAACGCCCCGTAGGTGTCATTCAGTTTGATGTAGTTCGGGGGTGATATGGGGAAAATCCTGCGACGATTTTGCAAAGGGTGGGCAACCATCTGGAAAGTTGAGGGGAAAGATAAATATGGTAAACCTATATTTTCAGAGCCAATCCATATCCGGTGTGATTACGGAAGTAGCTTTAAAGATGGTAGTAAAACTATTGGTACTGAAATAATTATTAAGAATGTTATTTGGACTGAGTATAGCGAAGCTTCTCAAGAAGACTATATCGCCATCGGTAAGCATGAAGACAGAGATCCATTTTTGCATGGTGCTAGCAGGGTTAAGTCTATCGATAGAGACCGTGATATTAATGGCGGTCTAGATGATTACACACTAACAACGGAGGTGTAACTATGGGGGCAAAAGTAAAAGGAATAGGTAATGCGATATCTAACTTAAACTCTCTGGTTGGAAGCATAGCATCAAAGAAGATAGCTCGAGCCATGCATAGAGCGCTAGATATTGGTGGCAGGCAAGCTGCAAAATACACACCAATTGACACTAAAACGCTCATTAATTCACAATTTAGAGATGTAAAAGTAAAAGGTACTCTATTTACTGGTCGCGTTGGTTATTCTGCTTCGTATGCTGTTTTTGTTCATGATCCTAATGTTAAACAAACTTTCCGCAGGCTTAATGCTAAGAAAGAATTCCTCCTGAAGGGATTTGAGGAAACGAAGCAAATGATTGATCAGGCCGTTGCTGAGGAACTTAAAATATGACGACCTTTGAGAGACTGAAAAACTATTTTTCTGAATCAGGGTTATCTGATGGTTTCATTCAGCAGGATTATATTTGGAATGAAAAAGAAGGTAATGATTCAGATTCATATATCGTATTTCAGCAACTAAATGGAACTGGTCGTATTGATGATTTAAGTGGCGATGATTTCTTCACCGTTTTACTCATATCTGGCAAGGCGTGGATTGAGTTTATTGTTCAGAGAGCTAACGAAATACTAGAGTATGTAAGGTGTCACTCTAGAAGTCATAACATTGGCTTTATTATCAATACATCTGGTTTTGTTAATCCAATTCAAACAACAGAAGGTAGGTTTATTATCCCGCTTTCTTTCCGCTGTACATCTTAAATTAAACACATCTTAACAGGTC
>ERZ507021.248-NODE-248-length-23438-cov-5.82256_pt1 | contig 23438 bp, 20 predicted proteins | sample MGYA00512877_ERZ507021 | MGnify/ENA metagenome assembly ERZ507021 | reverse complement strand
CTTTGACAATGCCTTCAGGTGAAACTCTTGAAGCTGCATACGTATCTGCAACAGCAACTATCGGAGAAAAAATCTCATTCCGTCGCTTTGCATTGATTGAAAAAACAGATGCACAACACTTTGGAGCATACCAACATAACGGTGGACGTATCGGTGTTATTTCAGTTGTTGAAGGTGGAGACGAAGCACTTGCTAAACAATTGTCAATGCACATCGCAGCGATGAAACCAACAGTTCTTTCTTATAAAGAATTGGATGAGCAATTCGTTAAAGATGAGTTGGCACAATTGAACCACGTTATCGACCAAGATAACGAAAGTCGTGCAATGGTTAACAAACCAGCTCTTCCACACTTGAAGTATGGATCAAAAGCTCAATTGACTGATGATGTTATTGCCCAAGCTGAAGCTGACATCAAAGCTGAATTGGCTGCAGAAGGCAAACCAGAAAAAATCTGGGACAAAATTATCCCAGGTAAAATGGATCGCTTCATGCTTGACAACACTAAAGTTGACCAAGCTTACACACTTCTTGCACAAGTTTACATCATGGATGACAGCAAGACAGTTGAAGCATATCTTGAATCAGTTAACGCTTCAGTAGTTGAGTTCGCTCGCTTTGAAGTTGGTGAAGGTATCGAAAAAGCTGCAAACGACTTCGAAGCTGAAGTTGCAGCTACAATGGCAGCAGCCTTGAATAACTAATAATAAAAAGGAAGGAAGCTAAATTGCTTCCTTTTTTCTATGCAGTCAATCTTTATAGGGAGATGTTCCTACTTTTAAGGTATAAATAAAAAGCCCTATAATAAGGGCCAAGTGTATTTAGGAGACTACACTTCAAATTCATAGAGTGCTGTAGAGAGATAACGTTCACCGTTATCTGGTGCTAGAGCAAGGACTTTCTTACCTGTACCTAATTTCTTGGCAACTTCAATTGCTCCGTAGATAGCTGCAGCTGAAGAAATCCCTACAAGGAAACCTTCTTTTCCACCAATTTCACGGCCGAGTGCTAGAGCATCGTCTGACGTTACACGAACGATACCATCATAAGCCTTTGTATCCAGTGTATCAGGAATAAATCCAGCTGAGATACCTTGAATTTTGTGTGGTCCAGGTTTTTCACCAGATAGAATAGCAGATTCGTCTGCCTCTACTGCAAAAACTTGAATGTTAGAATTTGCTGATTTGAGTGCATGAGAAACACCAGAAATCGTTCCACCGGTACCCACTCCAGCAACAAAGGCATCTAGTCCATCTTTACCGAAAGCAGCTAGTATTTCAGCTCCTGTTGTTCTTTCGTGTACTTCTGGATTAGCTGGATTGTCAAATTGAAGAGGAAGGAAACCATCACGTTCAGCAGCGATTTCTTGAGCCTTAGCAATAGCACCTTTCATTCCCTCGCTTCCAGGAGTTAGGACGAGTTCAGCGCCATAAGCTTGGATAATCTTACGTCGCTCTACACTCATAGTTTCAGGCATAACGATGACGACTTTATACCCTTTAGCAGCACCTACCCATGAAAGTCCAATACCAGTGTTTCCACTTGTTGCTTCAACAATTGTAGAACCTGGTTTCAGAATACCGTCTTGTTCAGCTTTTTCAATCATGCTAAGAGCAATACGATCTTTTACAGAAGAACCAGGGTTGAATGCTTCAAGCTTTACATAGACGTCAGCAGCCCCTTCTGGCACGATGTTGTTGAGTTTAACAATCGGAGTTTGACCGATTAATTCAGTAATGTTGTTATAAATAGACATATGAATACCTCTTTGTATAAGATATTTCTAGTATAACGCTATCTATACCATTTGTAAAATATAGAAATCCTATCGAAGTGATAGGATTTTTTTATATCAAAGGTCTAAGCCGTTAATTTTCAAGCGATTGTGATAAGCTAATTCTAATAAATAGGTGTAAAGTGGAATGATATCCGTTTTCTTAGGGAATTCAAATTTATGAGCATTAAAATGCTCATTATGTGCTTTTAGAAAGACATTTTCTAAATAAGTAATAGTAATTTCACTATCATCTATACCTGCTCCAGCAGTTTCCATTTCAACGTTAACAATGTTCATCAAAAAGATTGATTTAATAGACATCTTACGACCGGTAGCACCTTGTTTATCTGTAAAGATAATACGTATATTTGTAAATATAATTGAGTCACGAATCAGTTTATATCCACTTTGAATTTCTTCATTTTCTAGTAGATATTGTCCATATTCTTTGATAAGAGTTTCTTTGTTTTGCTCGCTAAAGTTACCAGCGAGTCCTTGAATGAATTTACCAAATGCCATATTTTTCTCCTTTGTTTACACTAAGTTTACAGGAACTTCAACTTCTCGTAAACCTTGATCAGTTAAAGTGACTTTTCCATTAAAAAACTCTACAAGTGCAGCTTTAATATTTTCTTTTTCTTCTTTATCAACATAAATCATTGTATCGACTTGATCTGTAAAGTTTGTCTCAAGTTCCATGAGATCATGTTCCTTAGGGAAGTTACTGTACTCTTGGTACTGAGCGTAAGACATTTGAATAGCAATGCCAGCTTGTTCCTTTATTTCAATGATGCCAATTTCTTTGACAGCTAAGGCAACACTGCCGGCGTAAGCACGAATCAATCCTCCAGCGCCTAGCTTAATGCCTCCAAAGTAGCGTGTCACTACTACACAGACATTAGTAAGATTGTGATTTTCTAGTACCCCAAGCATGGGAACGCCAGCAGTACCACTGGGTTCACCATCATCACTTGTCCGTTTGATTTCACTATGTTCCCCAATAATGAAGGCAGAGCAGTTATGCGTAGCTTTGTAGTGTTCTTTTTTGATGGCAGTAATGAAGTCACGAGCCTCTTCTTCGCTATAAACACGCTTGGCATGACAGATAAAGCGGGATTTTTTGATTTCTTCTAGGACTTGTCCGTCCTCTTTAATTGTTCTAAATTCCATGATTTAATTGTACTAAAAAATCATCTAAAGCGCTAGGTTTTTACGAATAAAGAAGTATGAAAGTAAATCCAAATTATCTCGGTCGTTTGTTTACTGAGAATGAATTAACAGAAGAAGACCGTCAGTTGGCGGAGAAACTTCCAGCAATGAGAAAGGAGAAAGGGAAACTTTTCTGTCAACGTTGTGATAGTGCTATTTTAGATGAATGGTATTTGCCCATCGGTGCTTACTATTGTCGGGAGTGCTTAATTATGAAGCGAATTAGGAGTGATCAAGCTTTATACTATTTCCCACAGGAGGATTTTCCGAAGCAAGATGTTCTTAAATGGCGTGGTCAATTAACTCCTTTTCAAGAGAAGGTGTCAAAGGGATTGATTCAAGCGGTAGATAAGCAGGAACCAACCTTGGTTCACGCTGTAACAGGAGCTGGAAAGACAGAGATGATTTACCAAGTTGTGGCCAAAGTGATTGATGAAGGTGGTGCAGTTTGTTTGGCCAGCCCTAGAATCGATGTGTGTTTGGAGCTGTACAAGCGCCTGCAAAAGGATTTTTCTTGCGAGATAGCCCTCCTACATGGAGAATCAGAACCATATTTTCGAACACCACTAGTTGTTGCAACGACTCATCAGCTGTTAAAATTTTATCATGCTTTTGATTTGCTAATAGTGGATGAAGTAGATGCTTTTCCTTATGTTGACAACCCTACGCTTTACCATGCTGTCAAGAATAGTGTAAAGGAGAATGGCTTGAGAATCTTTTTAACAGCAACTTCTACCGATGAGTTAGATAGGAAGGTTCGCATCGGAGAATTAAAACGATTGAGTTTGCCTAGACGGTTTCATGGAAATCCTTTGATTATTCCTAAACCTGTCTGGTTATCCGATTTTAATCGCTATTTGGATAAGAATCGTTTATCACCAAAGTTAAAGTTTTATATTGAGAAACAGAGAAAGACAGGTTATCCGTTACTCATTTTTGCTGCAGAAATTAAGAAAGGGGAGCAATTAAAAGAAGTCTTACAGAAGGAATTTTCGCATGAGAAAATTGGTTTTGTGTCTTCAGTTACGGAAAATCGATTAGAGCAGGTGCAAGCTTTTCGAGATGGAGAACTGACAATACTTATCAGTACGACAATCTTGGAGCGTGGAGTTACCTTCCCTTGTGTGGATGTTTTTGTAGTAGAAGCCAACCATCGTCTGTTTACCAAATCTAGTTTGATTCAGATTGGTGGACGAGTTGGACGAAGCATGGATAGACCGACAGGAGATTTGCTTTTCTTCCATGACGGGTTAAATGCTTCAATCAAAAAGGCAATTAAGGAAATTCAACAGATGAATAAGGAGGCGGGTCTATGAAGTGTTTATTATGTGGGCAGACTATGAAGGCTGTTTTAACTTTCAGTAGTCTTTTACTTCTGAAGAATGATGCCTCCTGTCTTTGTTTAGATTGTGATTCTACTTTTGATAGGATTGGAGAAGAGAACTGTCCAAACTGTATGAAAACAGGATTGTCAACAAAGTGTCAAGATTGTCAATTTTGGTGTAAAGAAGGAGTTGAAGTCAGTCATAGAGCGATTTTTATTTACAATCAAGCTATGAAGGATTTTTTCAGTCGGTATAAGTTTGATGGAGACTTCCTTTTAAGAAAAGTCTTTGCTTCAGTTTTAAGTGAGGAGTTAAAAAAGTACAAAGAGTATCAATTTGTTGTAATTCCCCTAAGTCCGGAAAGATTGCTCGAGAGGGGATTTAACCAGGTTGAAGGCTTAGTTGAAGCAGCAGGGTTCTCTTTTCAAGACTTACTAGAGAAGAGAGAAGAGCGAGCTAGTTCTTCCAAAAATCGTTCAGAACGCTTGGCAACAGAACTTCCCTTCTTTGTCAAAAGTGGAGTCACTATTCCTAAAAAAATCCTACTTATAGATGATATCTATACTACTGGAACAACTATAAATCGTGTGAAGAAACTGTTGGAAGAAGCTGGTGCTGAGGATGTAAAAACATTTTCCCTTGTAAGATGAGGAAAAAATTTGCAAAAATAAAATGAAAGCGTTATAATGAAATCAGAAAAACAAAAATGTTTAGAAAGAAGGTACTCATATGATTAAGTATAGTATCCGTGGTGAAAACCTAGAAGTAACAGAAGCAATTCGTGATTATGTAGTTTCTAAACTCGAAAAGATCGAAAAGTATTTTCAAGCTGAACAAGAGTTGGATGCTCGAGTTAACTTGAAGGTGTATCGTGAAAAAACGGCTAAAGTGGAGGTGACGATTCCGCTTGGCTCAATTACTCTTCGTGCAGAAGATGTGTCTCAAGATATGTATGGTTCAATTGACCTTGTAACCGATAAAATTGAACGTCAGATTCGTAAAAATAAAACAAAAATCGAGCGTAAAAATAAAAATAAGGTAGCAACTAGTCAATTATTTACAGATGCTTTGGTGGAAGATACAAATGTTGTCCAATCAAGAGTTGTTCGTTCAAAACAAATTGATTTAAAACCAATGGATTTGGAAGAAGCTATTCTACAGATGGATTTGTTGGGACATGATTTCTTTATCTATGTGGATGTTGAAGATCAGACAACCAATGTGATTTATCGTCGTGAAGATGGCGAGATTGGCTTGTTAGAAGTTAAAGAATCTTAATTTCAATATGTGTAAAGGAAGGTTTACTAAATTGTAAACCTCCTTTTTCTTATAATTGATAGAATTACTGATTACACTTTTAAAAAGTCGCTTTTTGGTGGTTATTATGGTATAATGGGTGCCAAGAGGTTTGGAATGAAAAAATTTTATGTAAGTCCTATTTTCCCCTTAATATTAGGAATAGTGGCGTTCGGAGTGCTATCTGTGCAACTTGTTTTTGTAACGAATACACTGGTAACGCTATTTCTTTTGCTACTTATTTTGGGTTCATATATTTTACTATTCATCCATCAGAGAGATTACTACTCAAAGAGTGAAGTAGAACAAATCCAGTATGTAAACCACCAAGCTGAAGATAGTTTGACAACTTTGTTAGAACAGATGCCTGTCGGAGTTATTAAACTAGACTTATCGTCAGGTGAAGTTGAATGGTTCAATCCTTACGCTGAATTGATTTTGACTAATGAAGTGGGGGAGATTGATGTTGCATTAATTCAAACAATTATAAAGGCGTCTGTGGGGAATCCAGGTTCTTATGCCACCTTGGGTGAGACTCGCTATTCGGTTCATATGGACAAGATATCTGGTGTTCTTTACTTCTTTGATGTGTCTGGAGAATACGAAGCGACTGTTGAGTTAGTGACGAGTCGTCCGGTTATTGGAATTGTTTCCGTTGATAACTATGACGATTTAGAAGATGCGACATCGGAGTCTGACATTAGTCATATTAACAGTTTTGTAGCCAATTTTGTTTCAGAATTTGCTGGGAAGCATGCCATGTTCTCCCGTCGAGTAAGTATGGATCGTTTTTATCTGTTTACGGACTACACGGTGCTTGAGGGCTTGATGAATGATAAATTTTCTGTTATTGATGCATTCAGAGAAGAGGCGAAACAGAGACAGCTGCCTTTGACCTTAAGTATGGGATTTTCTTATGGTGATGGAAATCATGATGAGATAGGGAAAGTTGCATTGCTCAACTTGAACTTGGCTGAAGTGCGTGGTGGCGACCAAGTGGTTGTTAAGGAGAATGACGAAACGAAAAATCCCGTTTATTTTGGTGGTGGATCTGCTGCCTCAATCAAACGTACACGGACTCGTACGCGTGCTATGATGACAGCTATTTCAGATAAGATTCGAAGTGTGGATCAGGTTTTTGTAGTTGGTCACAAAAATCTAGATATGGATGCTCTTGGCTCTGCTGTAGGTATGCACTTGTTTGCCAGTAATGTGACTGAAAATAGTTATGCTATTTATGACGAAGAACAAATGTCGCCGGATATTGAACGAGCTGTTTCATTCTTAGAAAAAGAAGGAGTTACAAAGTTGTTGTCTGTTAAGGACGCAATGGGGATGGTGACCAATCGTTCTTTGTTGATTCTTGTAGACCATTCAAAGACAGCTTTAACTTTATCAAAAGATTTTTATGATTTATTTACCCAAACCATCGTCATCGACCACCACAGAAGGGATCAGGATTTTCCAGATAATGCGGTTATTACTTATATCGAAAGTGGTGCAAGTAGTGCCAGTGAGTTGGTAACGGAATTGATTCAGTTCCAGAATTCTAAGAAAAATCGTTTGAGTCGTATGCAAGCAAGTGTTTTAATGGCTGGTATGATGTTGGATACTAAAAATTTCACCTCACGAGTGACTAGTCGGACATTTGATGTTGCTAGCTATCTCAGAACGAGAGGAAGTGATAGTATTGCTATCCAAGAAATTGCTGCGACAGATTTTGAAGAATATCGTGAGGTCAATGAACTGATTTTACAGGGGCGTAAATTAGGTTCAGATGTACTAATAGCAGAGGCTAAGGACTCGAAATGTTATGATACAGTTGTTATTAGTAAGGCAGCAGATGCCATGTTAGCTATGTCAGGTATTGAAGCGAGTTTTGTTCTTGCGAAGAATACACAAGGATTTATCTCTATCTCAGCTCGCAGTCGTAGTAAGCTGAATGTACAACGGATTATGGAAGAGCTGGGAGGTGGAGGCCACTTTAATTTGGCAGCAGCTCAAATTAAAGATGTAACCTTGTCAGAAGCAGGTGAAAAACTGACAGAAATTGTATTAAATGAAATAAAGGAAAAGGAGAAAGAAGAATGAAAGTAATCTTTTTAGCAGATGTTAAAGGAAAAGGTAAAAAAGGCGAAATTAAGGAAGTACCAACAGGGTATGCACAAAACTTTCTTATCAAAAAGAATTTAGCAAAAGAAGCAACTGCTCAAGCTGTAGGTGAACTTCGTGGTAAACAAAAATCAGAAGAGAAAGCTCACGCTGAGATGATTGCAGAAGCAAAAGCAATTAAAGCCCAACTAGAAGCAGAGGAAACTATTGTAGAATTTGTTGAAAAAGTTGGTCCAGATGGTCGTACCTTTGGTTCCATTACCAATAAGAAAATTGCAGAAGAATTGCAAAAGCAATTTGGAATTAAGATTGATAAACGTCATATCCAAGTACAAGCTCCGATTCGAGCAGTTGGTTTGATTGATGTACCAGTGAAAATCTATCAAGATATTACAAGTGTAATCAATCTTCGTGTGAAAGAAGGGTAAATTTACACTTTCTTGACAAGATTGTAAAAGGAAGGGAAGTCTGATGGCAGAAGTAGAAGAGTTACGAGTACAACCTCAAGATATCTTAGCTGAGCAATCCGTTTTAGGGGCTATCTTTATTGACGAGAGTAAGCTTGTTTTTGTGCGAGAATATATTGAATCTCGGGACTTTTTTAAGTATGCCCATCGTTTGATTTTCCAAGCTATGGTCGATTTATCCGATCGTGGCGATGCTATAGATGCAACAACGGTTCGTACCATTCTTGATAATCAAGGTGATTTACAGAATATTGGTGGCCTGTCTTACCTGGTTGAGATTGTCAATTCTGTGCCAACTTCTGCTAATGCGGAGTATTATGCTAAGATTGTTGCAGAGAAGGCCATGCTACGTCGATTAATCTCCAAGTTGACAGAGTCTGTCAATCAAGCTTACGAGGCTTCGCAACCAGCTGATGAAATCATTGCTCAGGCAGAAAAAGGCCTGATTGATGTCAGCGAAAATGCTAATCGAAGTGGATTTAAGAACATTCGAGATGTGTTGAATATCAACTTTGGAAATCTGGAAGCTCGCTCGCAACAAACGACCGATATTACAGGTATTGCGACAGGTTATCGTGATTTGGATCATATGACGACTGGTCTTCATGAGGAGGAGTTGATTATCTTAGCAGCTCGTCCGGCGGTTGGTAAGACAGCCTTTGCCTTGAATATTGCTCAGAATATTGGGACTAAGTTGGACAAAACAGTTGCTATTTTTTCACTCGAAATGGGTGCGGAAAGTCTAGTGGACCGTATGTTGGCGGCAGAAGGTTTGGTGGAATCGCATTCTATCCGTACGGGTCAATTGACTGATGAGGAGTGGCAAAAATATACCATTGCTCAAGGGAATCTAGCTAATGCAAGTATCTATATCGATGATACGCCAGGGATTCGGATTACAGAGATTCGTTCTCGTTCTCGTAAACTGGCTCAAGAAACTGGAAATCTTGGTTTGATTTTAATAGACTATTTGCAGCTTATCACGGGAACTGGTCGGGAAAATCGTCAACAAGAGGTTTCAGAAATTTCACGTCAGTTGAAAATTTTAGCTAAGGAACTGAAGGTTCCAGTAATCGCTCTAAGTCAGCTTTCTCGTGGTGTAGAACAACGCCAGGATAAGAGACCGGTCTTGTCTGATATTCGTGAATCTGGTTCTATTGAGCAGGACGCTGATATCGTAGCCTTTCTTTATCGCGACGATTACTATGAGCGTGGTGGTGAAGAAGAGGAAGGCATACCGAATAATAAGGTAGAAGTTATTATCGAGAAAAACCGTAGTGGAGCTCGTGGAACGGTGGAATTAATTTTCCAAAAAGAATACAATAAATTTTCAAGTATCTCAAAGAGGGAGGCATAAGATGTCAGATGCATTTACAGATGTAGCCAAGATGAAAAAAATCAAAGAAGAAATCAAGGCACATGAGGGACAAGTCGTAGAAATGACTTTGGAGAATGGTCGTAAGCGCCAAAAAAATAGATTGGGTAAGCTAATTGAGGTTTATCCATCCCTATTTATCGTTGAATTTGGGAACGTTGAAGGAGATAAACAAGCTAATGTTTACGTTGAATCCTTTACTTACTCAGATATCCTTACAGAAAAGAATTTGATTCATTATCTTGACTAAAGTGAGAAATTTTCTCACTTTTTCTTTTTTCTCCGAATAGTTTAAGTGAAGGGAATCTTCGATTTATATTATTTTTCAAGGAGGAAGAATGAAAATTTCACCATTTAAAGTAGCAGAGACAAGGTTTTCTATTAGAAAGTCAGTTAAAAAGGTTGTTCCTTTTTTAGTAGTAGGGCTGATGTTGTCGGCTGGAGAAAGTGTTCATGCAAACAGTTCTTATGCTCGTGGAGATGATTATCCTGCTTATTATAAAAATGGGAGTCAGAGTATTGATAAGTGGAGGATGTATTCTCGTCAGTGTACTTCATTTGCTGCTTTTCGCTTGAGTGGAGTAAATGGTTTTGAGCTTCCAGGAGCTTATGGTAATGCTGGTGAATGGGGTTATCGTGCTCGTCGTGAAGGTTATCGTGTCGATAATACACCAGCTATCGGATCTATTGCTTGGTCTACTGCAGGAGGTTATGGCCATGTTGCTTGGGTTTCAAATGTGATGGGAGATAATATAGAAATTGAGGAATATAACTATGATTATAAAGGTAATTATAATAAACGAATTGTAAAAGCAAACAAGATGACCGGTTTTATTCATTTTAAAGATTTATCAAGCAATTCTAAAGAAGTCCCAAGCAGTTCAAAAGATTCGACAAGCAATCATGTTGTGACCAGTCAATCGTCATCTTTGATGAAAGGAACTCATTATTTTAAGGTGGAGACTCCTATTAAAGATCAACCATTATTGAATGCAACTCCACTTGCATATTATTCTCCAGGTGAGAGTGTTCATTATGATCAGGTGATAGAAAAGGATGGTTACAAGTGGTTGAGTTATATTTCTTATAGCGGGAGTCGACGTTATATTCAGTTGGAGGGAGTGACTTCGTCACAAAATCAATCAGTAAATAAATCTAATCATGGTTCAAATAATGGATTGACTGTGGGTTGGAAGAAAATAAATGGTAGTTGGTATTATTTCAAATCAGATGGTTCTAAGGCGACGGGATGGCTGAAAGATGGTTCTACCTGGTATTATTTGAAATCATCTGGTGAAATGCAGACAGGCTGGTTACAGGAGAAAGGATTTTGGTATTATCTAGATGACTCAGGGGCAATGAAAACGGGCTGGTATCAAGTCTCTGGTAAGTGGTATTATTCTTACTCTTCAGGTGAGCTAGCTGTTAATACAATAGTAGACGGTTATACTGTAAATCATAATGGTGAGTGGATTTAATTTTAAGTAATTGAATCTGAACAGGAGAGAAATCTCCTGTTTTTTTGTTTAAACTAGAGTTTTTATGAAGAGTTAAGATATCTGAATTGGATTCGAAACTATAATTTGCTATAGAAAATAAAAGTGATGAAAAGAAAGAAAAAAAGAAAGCTAGTAAAACATGCGTTACTTTCTTGAAGTTTTTTATAGCCTCAAAATACATTATATTAATAATAAAGTATATATAATATAACATATTTCTTGATTTCACTCAAAAAAAGGTTTATAATGTACATAAATATGATTCTCAAAAAGAGGTACACAAGATGAACAAAAAGAAAATGATTTTAACCAGTTTGGCTAGTGTAGCTGTTTTAGGTGCTACATTTGTTGCATCTCAACCGTCAGTTGTGAAAGCTGATGACAAACCTACAGCTGCTCAACCTACTGGAGAAACTAAGCCTACACTTACGGCTGAAACTCCAAAAACTGAGGTAGAAAAAGCAAAAGAAACTGAAAAAGAAGCTAATGCTAAAGTTGATGCAGCGCAAGAAAAAGTAGATACAACAACTACTACAGCAACTGATGCAGCTGCAAAACTTGAAACAGAGAAAAAAGAAGCTGCTGACGCTGAAACTGCAAAAGTCGAAGCTGAAAAAGCTAAAAAGACTGCTGATGACGAATTAGCTAATGCTAAATCTAAAGCAGCTGAAGCTGACGCTAAAGCAAAAGAAGAGGCCGCAAAAGAAGAAGTAGCCGCAAAAGAAGAAGCTGAAGCTAAAGAAGGTTTAACTGAAGCTTTGAAACAAATGCCTGATAACGAATTGCTTGATAAAAAAGCAAAAGAAGAATTATTAAAGGCTGTTGAGTCTGGTGAATTAAGTGCCTCTGATATTCTTGCTGAGTTAGCAGATGATGCTGAAAAAGCACAAGATACTAATCCAACAATTAAAACAGAAACTCCTGTATCTAAGGACAAGCTTCCTGAAGAGGTTCAAGCGGGAATTGATGAAGGTGAAGCAGCGGATGCTGCTCGTCCTGCATCAGAAAAATTGCAAGACAAAGCTGATGATTTAACTGAAACAATTGAAAACTTAACGGATGATGCTGAGAAATTAAAAGCTGATGCTGAAAAGAAAGCTGAAACACTAAAAAAACAGGAAGATACTTTAAAAGAAGCAAAAGAAGCTCTTAAATCCGCTAAAGATAACGGATTTGCTGAAGATATCACAGCACCATTAGAAAAAGCTGTAACTGCGATTGAAAAAGAACGTGATACTGCCAAATCTGAATTTGACGAAGCTGCTGAGAAAGTTCAAGATGCTACAGCTGAAATTCAAGATTTAACTGAAAAACGTGATAATCTTCTTGAAGAAGTAAAAAAAGCAGAAGCAAAAGAAGCTGCAGAACCAGCTAAACCAGCAGAAGAAACTCCAGAGGAAGAAGCTGAACCAACCGAAGCTGAAAAAGCTGCTAAAGCTAAAGCAGAAGCTGATGCTAAAGTTGCTGAATTAGAGAAGAAAGTTGCTGAAGAAGCTAAAAAAGTAGAAGAAGCTACAGCTAAAGCTAAAAAAGAAGCTGTTGATGTAACTGCTGCTGAGACTGCAAAAGCAGAAGCAGACAAAGCTAAAGCTGATGCAGAAGCTGAATTAGCTAAGGCTAAAGAAGAAGCAGCTAAAGCAAAAGCTAAAGTTGAAGAAGAAGTTAAAAAAGAAGAAGACGCTAAAAAAGAAGAAGCAGATAACTTAGAAGCTTTGAAAGGTGCTTTAGAGCAACTTGAAAAAAAAGCTGAAGATAAAGTCAACAAGGATGCTAGCATCAAGCCAGAAGATAAAGCGAAAGCTATCGAAGAAGCAAAAGCTGAAATCGGTAAAGAAGCTTTATTAAAAGCGATTGAAGATGGAGTTCTTACAGCTACTCAAGCTATAGATGAATTCCTCAACGATGCTAACACAAAAGATAAAGCTCCTGAAGCTTATAAAACTAAAGAATTAACTGCTGACGAAACTAAAAAAATTGAAGAAGCAGCTAAAAAAGAAGCTTCTAAACCAATTGTCAAAAAACTTACAGACATTGCTGATGATTTAGCTGAAAAAATTGAAAAATTAACTAAAGAAGCTGAGGAAGATAAGGCTGACGCTGCTGAAAAAGCTAAGGTAGTAGAAGAGAAAAATGCTACATTAGAGAAACAAAACGAAACTTTAGAAAAAGCTAAAACTGCTCTTGAAACTGCTAAGAAATACAATGCGGATCAAGCTATCCAAGATGGATTGCAAGATGTTGTAACTAAACTAGAAGTTTCAGTTGCTTCTGCTAAAGCAGCAGCTGAAGAAGCTAAGGCCAATTTCGACGAAGTGAACGAAGCAGTTCAAGAGGATGACGATGCAATTGCCAAACTAACTGAGAATTACAACGCAACTTTAGGTTACATCGAAAACTTAAAAGAAGTTCCTAAGGGTGAAGAATCGAAAGACTTTAGTGGTGGTGTAAGTCCTAGTGATGCACCTTCTGATGATGCTAAACAACCTGACCAAGTTCCAAGTGCTCCTAACTCTCCTGAATTCAACGGTGGTGTGAATCCTAGTGACTCTCCTGCTGGGGATAATGGCTCTGATTTCAATGGTGGGGTAAATGATGCAACACCTCCTACTGTAGCTGATGCTCCTGAATATAGTGGAGGAGTTAATGCGGCTGATGCTCCTGTAGCTGAGGTAGCCCCTGAATTCACTGGAACTCTTGCAACCAATACACCTGTGAATGAAAATGGAGAAGCATTATTGCCTCCTGTAGCTGCGGTAGCTCAAGAATTCACTGGAACTCTTGCAACCAATACACCTGTGAATGAAAACGGAGAAGCATTATTATCTCCTGTAGCTGAGGTAGCTCCAGAATTCAACAGTGGAGTTAATAGTTTAGAAGCAGCTGTTAATGAAGTTCCAGAATATAAAGGTGGTGCTAATTTTGTCTTAGCAGCTGTTAACGAAGTTCCAGAATATACAGGGCCTTTATCTACAAATGGTGAAGACGCTACAGTGAATAATGTTCCTGCATACGGAGAAACCGGCGCCCCAGCAATTACTGAAGTCCCAGCATATGCAGAGACAGGCGCCCCAGCAATTACTGAAGTCCCAGCGTATGCAGAGACAGGCGCCCCAGCAATTACTGAAGTCCCAGCGTATGCAGAGACAGGCGCCCCAGCAATTACTGAAGTTCCAGCGTATGCAGAAACCGACGCCCCAGCAATTAACGAAGTTCCAGAATATACTCTTACAACAGCAGGTACTAACAAGGATAATACTTATCAAGCACCAGCAGCAAAAGCAGAAGATAAAAAAGAACTTCCAAATACTGGTGGTAAAGATAATGCTGCAGTTGCATCATTAGGATTCCTTGGATTGTTCCTTGGTGCCCTTCCATTTGTGAAACGTAAAAACTAATTCATTTCGTAGTTTGAAAGAGAGGGAGTAACTTCCTTCTCTTTTTTAGATTATCTTAGTTTCTCTCAGGGAACTCTTCCCAATGGTATTTTTTGGTGCTTTCCTTTATAATGGGTGTATGGATAAGAAAAAATTATTATTGATTGATGGGTCTTCTGTTGCTTTTCGGGCGTTTTTTGCGCTCTATCAGCAGTTAGACCGTTTTAAGAATGCGGCTGGTTTGCATACCAATGCGATTTATGGCTTTCAGTTGATGTTGAGCCACTTGTTGGAACGGGTTGAGCCGAGTCATATTTTGGTGGCTTTTGATGCGGGTAAGACGACCTTCCGTACAGAGATGTATGCGGACTATAAGGGTGGTCGGGCTAAGACTCCTGATGAGTTTCGTGAGCAATTTCCCTTCATTCGTGAGTTGCTGGATCATATGGGGATTCGTCATTATGAGTTGGCTCAGTATGAGGCGGATGACATCATTGGGACGCTGGATAAACTAGCTGAGCAGGATGGTTTTGATATTACCATTGTCAGTGGGGACAAGGACTTGATTCAGCTGACGGATGAGCATACGGTGGTTGAGATTTCCAAGAAAGGTGTGGCTGAGTTTGAGGCCTTTACGCCAGAATATCTTATGGAAAAGATGGGCATCACACCGACTCAGTTTATCGATCTCAAGGCGCTCATGGGTGATAAGTCGGATAATATCCCTGGGGTGACCAAAATCGGTGAAAAGACGGGTATCAAGCTCTTGCTGGAGCATGGTTCGCTTGAGGGGATTTATGAAAATATCGATGGGATGAAGGCTTCTAAGATGAAGGAAAATCTCATCAATGATAAGGAACAGGCCTTTTTGTCTAAAACACTGGCGACCATTGATACCAAGGCACCGATTGAGATTGGTTTGGAGGATTTGGTCTATAGTGGTCCAGATGTTGAAAACCTTGGGAAATTCTACGATGAGATGGGCTTCAAACAGCTCAAGCAGACTTTAAATGCATCGTCAGCTGAAGTGGCTGAGAGTTTGGACTTTACTATTGTTGACCAAATCAGTCAAGACATGCTGAGTGAAGAGTCTATCTTCCATTTTGAGCTTTTTGGTGAGAATTACCATACGGATGATTTGGTTGGTTTTGCCTGGTCTTGTGGGGAAAAGCTCTATGCTACAGACAAGCTTGAGCTTTTTCAGGAACCTATTTTCAAGGATTTCTTAGAAAAAACATCTTTGAAAATTTATGATTTTAAAAAATCCAAGGTTCTCTTGCGTCGTTTTGGTGTGGATTTGCAGGCTCCTTCCTTTGATAGCCGCTTGGCTAAATACCTCCTTTCGACTGTGGAGGACAATGAAATTGCGACCATCGCTAGTCTTTATGGTCAGACTTATTTGGTCGATGATGAGACTTTCTATGGTAAGGGTGTCAAAAAAGCCGTTCCTGAACGCGAGAAATTCTTGGAACATTTGGCTCGTAAGATTGCAGTTTTGGTCGAAACAAAGCCTATTTTAATTGAAAAACTCAGCGAAAATGGGCAGTTAGAGCTTCTTTATGATATGGAGCAACCTCTTGCCTTTGTCCTTGCCAAGATGGAAATCGCTGGTATTAAGGTAAAAAAAGAGACCTTGCTTGAGATGCAGGCTGAAAATGAGCTTGTCATTGAAAAACTGACTCAAGAGATTTATGAGCTGGCTGGTGAGGAGTTTAATATCAACTCGCCTAAGCAGTTGGGTGTCCTTCTCTTTGAAAAATTGGGACTTCCTTTAGAATACACCAAGAAAACTAAAACAGGTTACTCGACAGCAGTGGATGTGTTAGAGCGTCTGGCTCCGATTGCACCGATTGTTAAGAAAATCCTGGATTACCGTCAGATTGCTAAGATTCAGTCTACTTATGTGATTGGCTTGCAGGACTGGATTTTGGCTGATGGCAAGATTCATACTCGCTATGTGCAGGATTTGACCCAAACAGGTCGTCTGTCTAGTGTGGATCCAAACTTGCAAAATATTCCTGTGCGTTTGGAGCAGGGCCGTCTCATTCGGAAGGCTTTTGTGCCTGAGTGGGAGGATAGTGTCCTTCTCAGCTCGGACTATTCACAGATTGAATTACGCGTTTTGGCACATATTTCTAAGGATGAGCACTTGATTAAGGCTTTCCAAGAGGGGGCAGATATCCATACTTCGACAGCCATGAGGGTCTTTGGCATTGAGCGTCCTGAGGATGTGACTGCAAACGACCGTCGAAATGCCAAGGCCGTTAACTTTGGAGTGGTTTACGGGATTTCAGACTTTGGTTTGTCTAATAATTTGGGAATTAGTCGTAAGGAGGCCAAAGCCTACATTGATACCTACTTTGAACGCTTTCCAGGTATTAAAAACTACATGGATGAAGTGGTGCGTGAGGCGCGTGATAAGGGATATGTAGAGACACTTTTCAAGCGTCGTCGTGAGTTGCCAGATATCAATTCGCGCAACTTTAATATTCGTGGTTTTGCGGAGCGGACAGCTATCAACTCTCCTATTCAGGGTTCGGCGGCAGATATTCTCAAGATTGCCATGATTCAGCTAGATAAAGCCTTGGTTGCAGGTGGTTATCAGACTAAGATGCTGTTGCAAGTGCACGATGAAATTGTCCTTGAAGTTCCTAAATCGGAACTAGCAGAGATGAAAAAATTGGTCAAACAAACTATGGAAGAAGCCATCCAACTCAGTGTTCCCCTCATCGCAGATGAAAATGAAGGTGCAACCTGGTACGAGGCTAAATAAAAAAGCTATATAGAGTTTGAAGCATTTGTTTTCAAACTCTTTTTCCTGTTTTTCTGTAAGCAGTTTCCTTGACATTTTTTTTGTTTTGCGCTATCATATGTCCATATAATATATGGGAGTCTGTGTACAGTCTGAGAGGAAGTGTTAAACTTCGACCGCACCTGATTTGGGTAATGCCAGCGTAGGGAACGATACTTAGTCTAATCTTGACCTTTTCCATATATGGTAAAGGTTTTTCTTTTTGTCAAAGGAAAACGAGAAGAGGAGGTTCTTATGAAAGCAAGCATCGCCTTGCAAGTTTTACCCTTGGCACAGGGAATTGATCGGATAGCTGTTATCGATCAGGTCATTGCTTATCTACAAGCTCAAGAAGTGACGATGGTGGTGACACCCTTTGAAACGGTCTTGGAAGGGGAGTTTGATGAGCTTATGCGCATTCTCAAAGAAGCGCTAGAAGTGGCAGGGCAGGAGGCAGATAATGTCTTTGCCAATGTCAAAATAAATGTAGGAGAGATTTTAAGTATTGATGAGAAACTTGAAAAGTATACTGAGACGACACATTAGTCTATTGGTCTTTCTAGGAATCTTGTCAATCTGGCAGTTAGCAGGTTTTCTTAAACTTCTCCCCAAGTTTATTCTTCCGACACCTCTTGAAATTCTCCAGGCCTTTGTTCGTGATAGAGAATTTCTCTGGCACCATAGCTGGGCGACCTTGAGAGTGGCTTTGCTGGGGTTGGTTCTGGGAGTTTTGATTGCCTGTCTCATGGCTGTGCTTATGGATAGTTTGACTTGGCTTAACGATCTGATTTACCCTATGATGGTGGTTGTTCAGACCATTCCGACCATTGCCATAGCTCCTATCCTGGTCTTGTGGCTCGGTTATGGGATTTTACCCAAGATTGTCTTGATTATCTTGACGACTACTTTTCCTATCATCGTTAGCATTTTGGACGGTTTTAGGCATTGTGACAAGGATATGCTGACTTTGTTTAGTCTGATGCGGGCCAAACCTTGGCAAATCCTGTGGCATTTTAAAATCCCAGTCAGCTTGCCCTACTTTTATGCAGGTCTAAGAGTCAGTGTCTCTTACGCTTTTATCACAACAGTAGTATCTGAGTGGTTGGGAGGCTTTGAAGGACTAGGTGTCTACATGATTCAGTCCAAGAAACTGTTTCAGTATGATACCATGTTTGCTATTATTATTCTGGTATCGATTATCAGCCTTTTGGGTATGAAGTTGGTCGATATTAGTGAAAAATATGTTATTAAATGGAAACGTTCGTAGAATAAGGATGTTTCAAAAAAGAAAAGAGGAAATCAAAATGAAGAAAACATGGAAAGTGTTTTTAACTGTTTTAACAGCTCTTGTAGCTGTTGTGCTTGTGGCCTGTGGTCAAGGAACTGCTTCTAAGGACAACAAAGAAGCAGAACTCAAGAAGATCGACTTTATCCTAGACTGGACTCCAAATACCAACCACACAGGGCTTTATGTTGCTAAGGAAAAAGGTTATTTCAAAGAAGCTGGTGTGGATGTTGATTTGAAATTGCCGCCAGAAGAAAGTTCTTCTGACTTGGTTATCAATGGTAAGGCACCATTTGCAGTCTATTTCCAAGATTACATGGCGAAGAAATTGGAAAAAGGGGCAGGAATCACTGCCGTTGCAGCTATCGTAGAACACAATACATCAGGAATTATCTCTCGTAAATCTGATAATGTAAGCAGTCCAAAGGACTTGGTTGGTAAGAAATACGGAACTTGGAATGATCCAACTGAACTTGCTATGTTGAAAACCTTGGTAGAATCTCAAGGTGGGGACTTTGATAAAGTCGAAAAAGTACCAAACAACGATTCAAACTCTATCACACCGATTGCCAATGGAGTATTTGACACTGCTTGGATCTACTATGGATGGGATGGTATCCTTGCAAAATCTCAAGGCGTAGAGGCTAACTTCATGTATTTGAAAGACTACGTCAAGGAATTTGATTACTACTCACCAGTTATCATCGCAAACAACGACTACCTCAAAGACAACAAAGAAGAAGCACGCAAAGTTATCCAAGCTATCAAAAAAGGTTACCAATATGCTATGGAGCATCCAGAAGAAGCAGCTGATATCCTCATCAAAAATGCACCTGAACTCAAGGAAAAACGTGACTTTGTCATCGAATCTCAAAAATACTTGTCAAAAGAATACGCAAGCGACAAGGAAAAATGGGGGCAATTTGATGCAGCTCGCTGGAATGCCTTCTACAAATGGGATAAAGAAAATGGTATCCTTAAAGAAGACTTGACAGACAAAGGCTTCACCAACGAATTTGTGAAATAATGACAGAGATTAGACTAGAACACGTCAGTTATGCCTATGATCAAGAGAGGATTTTAGAGGATATCAACCTGCAGGTGACTTCAGGTGAAGTGGTTTCTATCCTAGGCCCAAGTGGTGTAGGAAAGACCACCCTCTTTAACTTAATCGCTGGGATTTTAGAAGTTCAGTCAGGGAGAATTGTCCTTGATGGGGAGGAGAATCCCAAGGGGCGCGTGAGTTATATGTTGCAAAAGGATCTGCTCTTGGAGCACAAGACGGTGCTTGGCAATATCATTCTGCCCCTCTTGATTCAAAAAGTGGATAAGGTAGAAGCTATTGCTCGCGCAGATGAAATTCTTGCTACCTTCCAGTTGACAGCTGTAAGGGACAGGTATCCTCATGAACTTAGTGGCGGGATGCGCCAGCGTGTAGCCTTGCTCCGAACTTACCTTTTCGGGCACAAGCTCTTTCTCTTGGATGAGGCCTTTAGCGCCTTGGATGAGATGACCAAGATGGAACTCCACGCTTGGTATCTGGAGATTCACAAGCAGTTGCAACTGACAACATTGATTATTACGCACAGTATCGAGGAGGCCCTCAGTCTCAGCGATCGCATCTATATCTTGAAAAATCGTCCTGGGCAGATTGTTTCAGAAATTAAACTAGATTGGTCTGAAGATGAGGACAAGGAAGTCCAAAAGATTGCCTACAAACGTCAAATCTTGGCAGAATTAGGCTTAGATAAGTAGAAAAATAGGGAGTTGGTGAAGATTATCCTTTACCAGCGCCCTTTTTCTTTTAAAAATGAGAAAATTTCGGTATAATAGTCAATTATACCGAAATCATTCTATAATCGTTGATACATAAGGGTTTTATGTGTCGCTTTTTTTATTTTGTGGACTTTTTTAAGAACTTTTTATTTTTTCGAGGGCAGTTTCAAAGAATGAGACTGCTCTTTTTTGGTTCTCTTTTGATAAATGGCTGTAAGTGTCCATAGTTACAGATATTTTTGCATGGCCAAGCCGTGTCTGTATTTCCTTGTATGGCAGGCCAGCATTAAGCAAGATACTAGCGTGAGTGTGTCGGAAAGCATGAAAGCCTAAATCAGTACAGTTAGCGTTTTTTAAGTGCTTATGTAGGCGATAATCAACCTTTCGAGTATTGACATAGTTGTCAAAGCTATCAGAGAACACTTTCTCATAGGTTAAGCCAATGTTTCTACCGTTTTCCGCTTGTCTTGCTCGGTAGAGACGAAGCATGAGCACTGTTTTATGATCGATATCTAAAACTCTATAGCTTGATTTTGTCTTAGGACTGTTTACCTGGTTTAAAATGTTGAGTGTCTTGTTAATATCAATCGTTCCGCTCTGCAGGTCAATATCAGACCATTCCAGGGCCAGACATTCACGGATGCGCAGTCCAGTAGCTAGGAGTGTCTTATAAAGCACGGTATCATAAAAATTGATAAAGGTATTTTCTAGGTTATCGAGATAGGAGAGGAAGTTTTTAAGTTCCTGATCTTGAAAGTATTTAATTTCTTGTTTATCTCTGGTTATCTTTCTAGGAATGACAATATCACGAGCGGGGTTATTGTCTAATGCTTGAATAGAAAGTCCATACTGTAGAATACGTTTATTTAAGGCATGAAGATGATTGTATTCTTTATACCCCGTTCCGTCCTGATTGTACTCATCCGCCCATTTGTTTACCTGAGTTTGGATAATGATAGGTGTAAGTTTATCTAGTTTGTAAGTACCAAATGAGGGTAAGAGGTAGTTATTTAAGCAGCCTTTTATCTTTATCTGCGTATTAGTCTTTATGGTATGCTGATAGGTTTGCCAAAACAAGTCTACAAGTTCACGATAGGTTGTTATATGTGAGCGTTGTTTCCGTGTCGAGCCGTTTTTCTCAAATTCTACCTTAGCCTGGGTGGCCTTGTTTCTGAGTTCTTTCTTTGTTCGTGCTGATATGGTAGTCTTAACCTTCTTACCAGTCACAGAATCAATGCCAAGATAGATACTGGAGCGGTAGACTGCTGATCCGTCTTTTTTCGTGTGTTGTGTAATTTTCATGGTTTTAACTCCTTTTTCCATCAGCAGGCAAGCAATTAGAAAAGGTTTTGAGTTTATACCATGCGAGGAGCTACGAGAATGCCCCTATTTTCGATTTTAAGCAGTCGGACGGTAAATTGTACCAGAATAGAAAACAAGGCGAATATGGGGGAGTTTTTTATTTTAAGTTATGTTTACTAGAATATAAAAAGAAAAGTAGCCGTATCAAATACGGCTACTATCACGTTATGGATCTAAAATCCAAATGTAAACTTTATGGAGCTAAACTCCTAATAGCTGTATTGTAATATAATTATTAAAAAATGTCAAGAGATTAGAAAAGGTATAATTCTTTTAACTTTTCGTTAATTTTGTCCAATGTGTTATCAGATACTTTCATTTTTCCGATTGGATCTAATCTATTTTTCTTTAAAATTCTATCTTTGCTGATTGTTTGAAGGTTATTACACTTGGCATAAGAACGCTTAATGTATTTTTTGTAGTATTGAGTTAATTCAATAACGTCATTTATTTCTGATTGTGTCCGTTTAAGGTTATCATCGTCTATTATCTTAGGTTGAATTATTTCGTTTGAAAATTGTTCTGTATAAGCTTGGTAGACATCCGATAAGGCAGCTTCAGTAATTGCATTATTGGAATCTAAATATTTTAGGTAGGCAAATAAATCTTTGTGTAATTTTTCAATATATTCATCAAGCAAAATAGAAGGATATTCCGCAATGACTTCGTCTATGAGTACAGTATCTATTTGATTTTTAGATGTTAGAGGAATTACTGTAAGTGTTTTTTTATAGGGACTATCTACTTTGTCTAAGACAATAGCCCAATGATTATTTGATAATTCTCCGCCTATATTTACACCGAACTCTACGAATACCAGAGAACCACGACTGAATTTCCAATATTTTCTTTTTTGAGTCTTGGCTTCAAATAAGAATTGTTCAGATTGTCTTTTAACTGCTAGTGCAAGAAATCTGTATTTAGAAGATGTATGCTTTGCTTTACCAAGTTTATAGAGTTTTTCAACTTCTATGTAGTTTTGTTTGGTTTGTTCAAAATATGGATTTTCTTTGTTCATTTTAATTCTCTCTATATATGCCCACGACTTCGCCGATGGTTTAGAAGATATTAGTCATCTCTATTTGTCAATTTTGCAGTTTTTTGCGCTTTAGTCTGTAAAATCGGCTTTCTATTCTTCAATTTCCCCAATTTTTGCACAATAGACCTTAGAAATAGGGGTTCTATTGGCGAATATGGGGGAGTTTTTAATTTACGATGATTTCGCCAACAGGGATAAAATCTTTTTGTTTTGAAGATTTTGCGATTAAGTCGTATTGATCAGCAGATTTTTCATACCCAAGGGAAAGAGTAGTATTGTCGTCTGGTAATTTTTTAGCAAACTCAGATATAGACATCCGAAATACAGTAATTGCATTTTGCTGATTAGTTGTAGCAGAATTTGAATTGATTGCGTCCATAGTCTCTTTTGCGCTATCTTTAGCCGTTCCAGTTAGCAAAATCATGATTGTATCATGCGGTTCGGATGAATCTGAATCGATTACGTTATTTTGAATTTTAACGCTTATTGCTCCAGTTGATTCAGGATCTAATTTTGATTTGATTTCAGAAATTAGATTATCGTATTTACTGTTATCTACTTTGGCTTTTGTGTTTGTTGAAGTAGTGTTTTTTTGCTCCGTTTTTGGTTGCTCCGAGCTATCTTTAGTAGTTGATTGATTGTTAGAGCAAGCCACTAGGACGGTAGCAGAAAGTAAAATAGCTGACGTGCTTAGTAATTTTTTCATAAGTAGCCTCCTATAAGATCGGAAGAGCACACGTCTGAACTCCAG
>ERZ507021.245-NODE-245-length-24107-cov-8.25869_pt1 | contig 24107 bp, 35 predicted proteins | sample MGYA00512877_ERZ507021 | MGnify/ENA metagenome assembly ERZ507021 | reverse complement strand
CCTCACGGTAACGAATCGTTATCCGGGTGGTAACTTCGCCCTGAGAGGCCTGGGCGGCGATAAACTCACGTGCGGATAAAGCAGCGACTTCGGCCCAAAGGGTTGCGACATCGCGCCAGGTATTAATCACGGCTCCCGTTGTCGGGTTCTGTTCTTTTACCGGCTCCTGCAGGGTGATCCTGTGACGCAATTTTCCGGCCTGCATATCATCCCCTGGGTTTCCCGCTCAGATAGGTTTGCTGCTCTGGTGCCTCATCGAGATCGCCGGCAAGCGACTGGATAATCACATCGGACAGGGCGACGTTAGACTCAGCCAGGCGGTTTATCGCTTCCGTCTGCTCTCGCTGTGCTGCTGTTTGTTCTCTCAGCGCTGCTATCAGCGCGTTTACCAGTTGCTCGTTCATAGGCTATTTTCGTCCACTTTTTTAACCATTCACGCCGACGGCGGCACCCTTCACAGGCCATTTGCAACCTCAAGTCCCAGGAATTTTTCGATGCTGTTTCAGAATTGCATCAACACCGAACGGAATAGAGTTAACGCTGTCGCTACTAACAGGCTCCCGATTTTCATACCAGTGCGAAACCAGCAGCATCAGGGCCAGTTTGATATCGTCCTCGATTACCAACCCGTCAGGGTCGTCGTCTGGAACAGCGTTATCATAAAGACGGCAATTTGTGATTTTTTCAGCGTGCTTCAAAGAGGCATTGAGGTAGAGAGTTAACATCACATCCTCTGTATCGTCATCGCTGTCGATACGGCACTGGTAACGAAGCTCATTTACAGAGGGCTTCATTTGCCTTCACCCCGCTTATTACCGACTTTAGGCTTAACAGTTGTTTCAGTTTCCGGTTGTTCAGTGCCGTCAAGAATCCCCATTTGAGCAGCAACCTCAAGAGCGCGCTCAGGAAGTGATCCAGACTCATATTCACCGGCGGGAATGTTTATGATCTGAATGCCATCAGGTGACCATTTCAGGTCTTTTTTCAGCAGCATAATGACCTCCATAAGAATGGGGCCGAAGCCCCATCAGATTATGCGCCAGCACCGATCTGCAGCAGTTTGATGGCCTGAGAATCGGCAAGCATTCCGCCGGTACGTTTGGTGGTGTAGAAACCAACGAATGGTTTGTTGGTGTACGGATCGCGGAGGATGCGGGTACCAATACGATCAACGATGGTATAGCCACGTTTAAAGTTACCGAACGCAATGGCTTTCGCATCTGCTGCGATATCCGGCATTTGCTCATTCTCAGCAACACCATAACCTGCCAGAGAAGAGGGTTGGCCCAGCTCAAGGCCCGGACGCCAGAGATAGTTACCCTCGGAGTCCTTCAGAATGCGAACGGCAAACAGGCTGTTGTTGTTCATCATGAATTTAGCACCGTTGCGATGAACCTTGCGCAGGGTGTAGACCAGTTTGATAATCGCATCGGCAGTCACACCCGCCGCCGCACCGGAAAGAATGTGCTGCAGCGTGCCAAAGGCACGGGTTTTATCGTCCTCCAGAGTGGAGGCGTAGGCCAGGAAGCCTTTCGGTTTTTTCGTACCGTTACCGCTGGTAAAAGCGATTTCTTCCTGTTCGGAGAACTCAACCGCCAGTTCGCTGTTGATCCAGTCCTCTACATTGAAGAAGGCATCATCCAGCATCGTTTGGGTTGCCTGAGGGTTTCCGTAGATTTCACCCATGAACGGTTCAATCTGACCGAGTTTAGACGCATCAGTAGCCGGACGGGGATCGGTTTCACCGACCCAGCCGGAAGCGGTGCCGCCAAGGTTAACCAGCTTTTTATAGTTGGCACCGCCAACAGTGATAGTTGTGGCCTCCTGGCGCATCACTACTTCATCTTTCAGAAGATTAAGAATGGTGCGGTCCAGCTCTTCCGGGACAGCATATCCGCCGTCTTCATCCACGCCAACCTGCAGGGCTTTACGCTCCAGATCACGCAATCCGTCATCCTTACCCTTGCGCATAAAGTCGATGAAAGCGGTTTTGTGCTCGGTTGCGGCCTTGCTTTGAGTGCCACCAGCTGGACGTTTAACCTGTTTAAGCTCATCCTCCAGCGCGGTTTTAAGCTGATCCAGCTCGGTCAGCTTGCCGTTAAGTGTTTCAACTTCTCCGGCCAGCTTGCCTTTTTCAGCTTCGATAGCTTCAATGCGCTTATCATTTTTCGCTTTAAAATCATCGAATTTTTGCTGCAAATCCTGCGCGACCTGCTCAACGTCTTTAATTTCGACTGCCATAATTCAACTCCTGATTAAAATTTGATGTTTTTCAGTGCATCCAGTGCGGCATCCACACCATCAGCGTCACGCTGAGAGAGGTTGCCATAGCCCCCGGCCATGAATGCTTTGGCCTGGGTGCGGGAGAGCCCAACATCGCGCAGGACCCGTTCAATACTTTTCTGGGATGGTGTTTCGCCACGGGCAAACGCGCTTTTAACATCGCTGACCCGCGCCTCGTCATTCGACGGAAACGTTACGGGACTGACCTCCCAAAGGTCGATTTCCTTTAGGAGAAACACGCCTTTCTCACGGTCGTATTCCCAGTCTTTGAGCATGTAACCAATAGAAAGGCCGGTTAAAGAACCGGCCTTCATGTGGGCATGCGCTCGCTTTGAAAGAGGATCATCATCAATGAGTAACCGGCCTTTGACATATAAGCCGACGTCATCCTCTTTCATTTCGGTATAAACACCGATAGGTTCATCCATCTGATGCTGCCAGAGCATAGCTGGCAGCGCGTTTTTCTCCCGCCATGACTGAAGCGATTTACTGAAAGCGCCGGGAACAACTACATCGTCGTAACTGTCCTTAACGCCAAACACAGAGCCATAGCCTTCAAATTCCCCGCTGTCGCTGACAGACTTTAGCTTCAGCGGAATATCCAGCCGCTGTTTAGTCATCGGCATCATGTTGTTCCTCGGTTGTTTTGCTCTTATTGCTGTCAGACGGTTTGGTCGTCATATTCATCGGCGTCAGATAAACGTCACCGCCAGAGCGTGGGTTCATATCCTCCAGTTCACGGCAGTCATTTGGTGAGTAAATGCCCCAGTTAATACCGGTTGAATACGATTCAAATCTTGATTTCATATCCCCACGCAGCAAAGCACCGGCATTAAACTTGGCATAATAGGTGCCCTGCTTCGATTCCTTCACCAGCCCCACGTTGATTCGCTGCTCAATACGGGTCATGTACGGAACGAGTGAATAGTTGATGAAGCCAATGCCAAGGTTTTCAATATTGTTGAAGGTGGCGCGGTCAGTGTTCTGCACCATATGCATCGGCACCCTGTACAGGCGGCAGACTTCCTCCAGCTGAAATTTTCTGGTCTCAAGAAACTGGCTGTCTTCGGCGTTGAGTCCCATCGACTTCCAGTCAAGGCCCATTTCAAGAATCATCGGACGATGCGCATTGCTGAGCCCAAGGTGGCGATCCTCAAAATCTTTTCTCAGCCGTTCATAGGCTGCATCAGTCAGCGTTTGCTCAGTACGGAGAACGCCAGAAGTGACCGCACCATTTGCGAACAATCGGGCGCCGTGTTCTTCTGTCGCCATACCCAAAGAAATGGCCTCCCTTGCGTATGCGATTGGGTTCAGGCCCACCAGCCCGTCAAAGGTCAACGTCCTGACGTGCCAGATATCATCCTGACCCAGCACATCCGTAGAACCATCAGGGAACGTGACCTGATATACCGGTTGCCACTGACTGTTAAGCTTAGGGTCAACGCAGCCCGGATCAATGGGTAAAAGCTCGACCACCTCACCCAGCGCTTTGACCTTGTAGGCATAAAAATTACCGCGCAGGCAAAGACACACAATGACCAGCTCCCAGAACTCCTGGGGGGTCATATAGTCATTTGGCTTCATGGTCAGTAATTTATGCAGCCTTTCAGAGGTCGCTTTTTGCTTGCTGTTACCAGTGATTTTGTACAGGTTGCAGGGAAGCATCCCCATAGACTCAGCCAGAACTCTTATGCAACCAAAGACTGCTGTAAGTCGCATCGCTTTCTGGCTGCTAACGCGCTTTCCAGTGTAGGTGTCGTAAGTCATCCCTACAGCTTCCGCCAGTTCCGCTGGCGTCGTGACCGATGCGGTGCTTTTCGTAAACATTCCGGGAAAAAACATTAGCCGCCCTCCCCGGATTCAATTTTCCAGTTACCGGAAAGGGAGCGGGATACAATCCATGACCAGAGCAGGCACAGAATACCGCCAGTAATGTAGCCAGCAGGGGGGTAAATAACCCAGGCACCGAATGAGAGCAGAATAGCCCCCAGCACACCAACAAGTGGCGCGAGTATCATCAGGATCATAATTGCCTCTTAAAGTGAGCGCACGCCATAGCTTTCGAGATGATTTGAAAGGGTTTCTTCCTTTTCAAATAACATTGCCCGTCCAATCGCCATAATCAGAGCAACAGCCCCATCTATTTTATTTTCGTTTTGCTCTTTAATTGGCCGAACAACATCATCATTTCCAGGCAGGTGCTTACCCACCACGTTTGAAATACACCAGGTCATTATCGGATTACCGTCATGATGAAATCGACCGGACTCTACAGCGGCCTCAAGCTCTTTCATCGGGTCAGACATGTTGGTGTAGTTCTGGATAATGGTTATAGGGTTGAGTTGTTCATCAGCAAGCTGATGAGAAAGGTTTGTTGCACCGTGCGGGTCAATTGGGCTTTGTTCAACCGGAGTTTGCTGATTATCACGCTTGGCATCTTCAAGTATTACTCGGTAATCAATTTCCGCACCATCAGTCACGGTGATATATCCTGCTTCAACCCATTTACGGTAACGCTCAGCGGTGCGGTGATCGTCAACATCGTTGCTGTATACGGTGTCATACGGAACATAGAAGCGCGGAGATATACAGTAATAATGCCGTTTCCCATCTATTTCACGGGTAAATAGCCTAACCTTAGAGTTCATATCCAGCTTGCGCGCAAGGTCAAAAGACAGAATGCAGGGCTGTCCTTCAAACTGCTCAATGGTGAGCGTCTCATCCTCACATTTTCGCCAGCTTAACAGGTTGAAATAAGCAGCACGTGCGGCGACCCAGATATTCAGGTGTTTCGTTTTGAATATCCCGGCCATGCGGGGATTATTTTTGGCCCTGCTTTGCTGGCTTAAGAGGAAATCCGAGTAAACCGACACCCCCATATTGGGATTGGCTTTGTGAAGAACAGCGGGATCGGTCCAGTCATCACCCTCATCAACGGTGTAAATGACGCCAAAAAGCTCATCATTCGGCACGGTTCCGTTCAGCATTTCGATAACTTCACGACGCTTATCGTAGCAAGGCCCCTCAATGTTATAACCAGCAGTGGTTATAGCCCACATAATCGGCTGTCTGCGGGCCCCCATGCCGGTGATCATTGTGGTATACAGCGCATCGCTTTCGTGCTCGTGATATTCATCAACAATAGCGCAATGCGGTGACTGCCCGTCACCAGGATTACCGATCAGCGGTTCAAATCTGGCGCCATCTTCAGGACGGCTAAGGTTCTTGGCGTTAACCTCTATTCCAAAGGCTTCAACGAGTAGTGGCGTGCGTTTGCACATCAGCCGCGCAGGTCGAAATACTTCCCATGCCTGCTTTTCAGTGGTTGCACCGGAATACACCTCCGCACCAAATTCACCATCACAGGTGAAACAAAAAAGCGCCACACCGGCGCTTATCGCTGACTTCCCGTTTTTCCTGGGGATTTCTGTATAGACCTCTCTGAATCGGCGCAGCCTGCTGCCTTTATGAACCCATCCAAAAGCGCAGCAAATAATAAATAATTGCCAGGGTTCAAGGGTAATAGGCATCCTTTTAAATGCCCATTCACCTTTGGTGTGCGGGAGAAGTTGAATAAACCGTGCGGCACGCTCAGCAAGGTCTTTATCAAAGCGGTATCGAAATTTCTTTCCCTGCGATTTTGACAAATCGTCGATATGTCGCTGGCAGGCATCAATGACATACTGGCATGCCGGAATCTTTCCGGCGACAACATGCCTTGCGTACTGATTTGCAGCGTTAACGTTTGGATAGGCTTTTCGGCTCATGGCGTGATCATCTTCAGGAATGGGTTTTCGTTCTTTTTCTTCCCGGCCAGACCGACCAGGCGCTGTCGGCTGCTGGGGTCCAGCCCCAACATTGAACCGGTAGAACTCATTTCCGATTCCTGTTCTTTTTTAGCCGTAAGTTCAGGGTTTTTAATTTTCCCGCCCATTGCGCCAGTGATGGATAAACCATCAACAGCTATATTTTTTACCGCCCTGCGCCAGAACTCATAGGCAACGCACCAGCGCTCCAGTACTGCAAGATCGGTCACACAGAGCAAGCCCTGTCCGCATAATTCTTTGGTCGTCAGCTCCCACATGATGGATGCTAACGGGAGTTCCTCTTCTGCAAACCAGTCCGGAGGTGCTACGCCATTGATGGGGGTGAATACTGGTTCTTCTTTATTCAGGGCTCGCTTGCCGGGGTTTCCGGCCAGCTCCTTGCGCGCCGTTGGCTTTGGTCTACGCCCGGAACGCCCCGCCGTTCCAGCCATAAGCGTTACTCCTGGTTAAATTTCATTTTTCGCGGGTATAAAAAATTGACTGAGGCGGCGGTCCTTTGGGCGGTCGCCCGTAGGGATTTGATCCCCCCCCCGGCCTATTTGACATTCATTCTCATTTGCAACATTTGATTTCCCTTAAAAATAATTTCAAATGCAACTAATCGAGATGAAAGTCATCATTCAGGGTACGCCGACGCCCGGCGGTTGCATTGCGCGGGCAGGCGCTGGAGTTGTGCCCTGACTGACCGCAGTTGCCGCAGCGCAGATTTGCACGCCGCGAGGAACCACCCCACGTCTTAGGGCAATTTGCGACAGTGTGCATCCGTGAGCCGCAATATGTGCAGCGGGTATAACTCATCGCGTTCTCTCCGTGGCGGTCTTGTGACGGTGGCAGGGCCAGCACAGGCTTTCGAGGTTCGAATCATCATCGGTACCCCCATGCGCCTTAGCCTTGATGTGGTCAACGGTTGTGGCGGGGACAGCAAGCCCACGGCGCAGGCAGTTCTGACACAGGTGATTATCACGCTTAAGGATGCGGGCTCGCTTAATGTCCCACTGGCTACCATAGCCGCGCTCATGCCTACTCTTGCCTTGCTGATGCTGTTGCCAGCCTTCATTGCGGTGCTTCTCGCAGTATCCTGAGCGGTCGGTTGTTGTGCCTGCGCATCCACGCTTACGGCATGCACGGGGAATTAGTGCGGGCATCATTATCATCTCCAATAAAAAAGCCACCGTTTAAAAGGTGGCTTTCATAAATTACAAAGGGATTCTATAGAAGGTTTTTCTTTGCCATTCTTAGCTTATGTTCGAGATTTCTTATTGTTATCCCTAGCTCATTAACTTTCTGCTTGGTATATCGATCTGAATATATCCAGTAGTCTGATTTCTGCTCACATATGTCTGACAACTCAGGAGAAATATCTTGAAATAAGAGACCGACACGTCTCCACTCCTTTGCAAGTTCAAGTTCCTTTTGAGCGTCTTTAATACCTTGATGTGCGAAATCCCTCAGGTAGGCCCTATTATCTATCAATAAATTTGATAGTGCTTCTAACTTGGATATTGTTAGCTCACGTTTCTGTTTGGACCATGACAAATAGCATTCCCATAATCCATTAATAGTAGCGCTTATATATTCGACCATATTTAACGACCTGGTTGTGTGCAAGTAGTTAAACATTATCACAGGCACTCAGTGAATGCCTGCTGTAATGCCTTAGCTCGCCTGCTCAGCGCCGGTATCAAACAGCGCCAGCGCCTCGGTCGCTTCCTGGATGGCCTTACGGGTCTTCGAGACAATCTCACTTTCAGTGAAGACGCGATCGAAAGAGTCAGCGAATAGCTCAGCTTTCAGATTGCTATCACCAACCCAGTCAATGGCCAGCTTGGCCGCTGCGGTGTCGTAGTTAACTTTCTTAATGATGGTCAGGCGGATTTGTTCTGCAGGTGTAATTTCTGACATGTCTTACCTCTGTGCGATGTGGGGAGCATTATCGAAGCCACTCGGCAGAATGGCTCCTTTAATGCTTTGCCACTTCCCGGAGTGGCCACGCTCATGCCCTTGAGTCGCTGTCGCATCATCGCCGCTTATAACCGGTGCGCGTCTGGCACTCGCGCTGCTTTACCGGAGCTTCTTTTGATATAAGAACCTTGACCCGTCGCTACACAGGCTCGCCATTACGCGACTCGGGGGAGCATCACGACTGCTCCATTGCCTTTCAGCTGCGGCCTATCCGCTTATTGCTTCATTGGTTTATCCTCGCGTGGGGATAGTTGGTGATTTATCCCTTAGTGGGGTTAGCGCATGGGAAAGTTGATGAGAAACATAAGCCCGATAAATGCACACAACAGCCCAACAGCTGCGCCTACAACGATGAGCGCCCAAACAATAATGGTTCCTATGGTTGCAATCATTTCGTAGCCCTTTCGGTTGTACATGGTTTGCTTTTACTAGCTCGTAGGCGGATATTGTTGGGAGGGAAAGCATGGAGATGACCAAATGAAACAGATACTTTTTACATGGTTTGCTTTTACAAATACCTATGCCTGCATCACCGCCAGCATTAATGTGAACAACTCGCTAATGCTTAATTCAGCTGTGCCGTGGATTGTTGGGGTTTCTCTTGGAGTAATCACCAATTACTTATTGGCTAAAAAACTAAAGGAAAGTGGGTTTCTGTAGGCCTGCAGGTTTCTGGCCAGGTTACTTCTTAACGCTGTCCGGCATCACCGCACCAACAACGCCAGCCAGCGCTACGCCGCCAGCGATGACGGTTTCCTGAATGCCCGGCGGCATCTGATAACCAAATACGCCTGCAACAACAAGAATGATGCCGCGCCAGGTGGACGGCTCTTTCAGTCGATTAATGAGATAGTTCATAACTTCCCCGTGTTTTCGATAAAAATACTTCTCGCTCTGCCTTGCGGCGATTGGTTAGCCCAGACATTGCTTTCCCGCCTGATTTATTCCAGCGAAGGAACTCATCAGCTGCGCCTTTCACATCACCTGCATTCAGCTTTTTCATCAGCGTTGAGGTGGATAGCGCTCGCGTACCGATGTTATAGGCCAGCGACACAAGCGCGTCGTACTGATTCTGGGTGACGGAAACTTTGAGCATCTTGCTTACCGCCAGGTCAAAGCTCACCACGCCAGTGCGCAGCAGGCGATCCGCTGTCGCATCGTCAATCTTCATTCCCGGCTTGATAGGCTTGCCGTCTACTTTCCCCGTCCAGCCGAAACCAATCGTCCAGGGATCACCGCCGGTGCCCGGGTCCGGGTATGCGGTTAATCGACATCCTTCAAACCCCTTAATCAGTGCGATGCCGTTATCGCTTATCTGCATTACTGCCTCCGAAGCGAACGTTGATAATGTTGATGACCAGTTTTCTGAACTGCTCAACGCCAATAAACCCTATGCCGCCGCCGATGCTTACTGACAGGTTTTTGGGGATCGACAGATATTCCAGACCAGACGCAACGGTTAATGTCAGTGCGCCGCAGAGTAATCCTTCAAGCAGCATCTTTTTCCAGCCACCGCCGCTATAGGCGATACGTAGACCCGCCATAACAACCGAGAGCAGCACGGCCCCCAGCGGCGTATCTCCGCGCCACCAGCTCTGCAGCAACTCCAGCAGATCAGGCCAGTTACTCGGGTTAGTAGGCATTTTCATAGTCTCCACCTCCGGGTTAACGGGGTGCTGTGTGAATAAAGGGGGCAGGCCCATCGGGCTGATTTAACAAAGAGCCGTATCGAAGATGATTCCCGTGAGCCTGAAAAAAAGAAAGGCCACCCGCAGGCAGCCTTTGAATGCTGTAAGCCTCTGCAAATTGAGGCCTAGGTATCGTTTTAAGTCCGTGGCATAGAAACCACTCTTAACATGCTACATAATAAAATGCGGACCGCGCAAAACTTTTTTGATAAATTAAAGGTCCACAGCATATTAAGGTTCAATTGTTAACTATTAGTGTACTAAGGAATGTTATGACGAGTGCAGTTGCGGTAAAAAAACCCAAAAAACTACGAATTGGCTTCTATACGAGTAGTTCTGGAACCATTCGAAGCAACTCTGTTGCCAAAGCTGCGATCGATAGCCTTTACAGCACTTGCGTGAATGTAACTAACAATCATTTCGATACTACATATAAAAATAAAAAGTTGAAAATTGCGTTTATAAATAAAGATACTAATGCCAAATATTATTTTGGCTATATGTCTTGCTCAAGAGAAGAGTACCTCCTTCCTTATATTGGCGATGAGCACTGGAAAGAACACAACATCCCATTGGATGATAAAAAATACATTGTCGAGCGTACTTATTTTTTATATTACTATGAAAGCGACATTTTGATCCTTACGCAAAACCATCTTGGTCCAAAGGAATCTGATCTCGCTTATCTTCTTTATAGCCAAAGTGGACAGCCTGGAAACAATTTTTCTTTCCAAGCCATTTGGAAGAAAGAAAGTATTAAAGAACTTCTCGAAACAGGAAGTACACTTAGAAGCTGCGAACTTATCCTCGCTGCTCCACGAAACTTCGATGTGACTAATTATCAGTTAGATAGTTCTTTTTCGAAAGAACTATTAAATATGATGATTGGTCTTGGTGGTACGCATTTAAAAATCAATCTTAGAGGGAGAGCTTCTGGAAGAGTTAAAGTTAAAGGCTACCTTTCTGATGTGATAAAAGATGGTATTAAAGAATTATTAGAAAAAATGCCGAATATTGTCAAAAAAGCAGCAGTAACACAGCCAAAAAACACTGCTGAGCAGAGTCTGCTTGAACAGGTTCTCATCTCGGAAAAAAATATACATACCGTAAACGGCTATGGCACAGATAGCGATGTGCTCCAAGCGATGATTTCTGCTAAAATTGATAACAATGGTTACCTTATGCAGTACGACATAAGCATTAAGAAGGTATAGTTTATGTTATTGAGATATATAGCAAATATAATAGGAAGCATTTTTTTGACATACTTGTTATTGAAGTATGTTCCTTTAATGCAACATAATGACATTCTCACATCAGCAGGGGTCATCTCTACTGTTTCAGGAATCTTGTTTGGTTTTGTGCTTGCTACTATTTCGATTTTCAGTGCAGCTAGCGCCAATTCAAATGGGGTCTTGAAAGCTTTAAAAAACAACAACATACTTCAAGGTATAGTAACTAATTTATTAGCTGCTGGAGCGACACTAATTACAGCATGCTTAATTTCACTTATTGCCATGTTTGCCAGCGAGCAATTAATTTACAATGACAAAAAAATAGAGTTCATATTCATCATTCAATCATTATCACTATTGATAGTAGCAATTATAATGTTTGGGTTTACTTGGCGTAAAATTAATTGGATTTTACCATATATTTAAAAGGGCGTCCGTGCCCTTTTTTTTCAATCCATATCTAATCGTACGTCTAACATAGACAAACAACCATCTATGAAACCTTCAGCCATCTGTATTTCAATACGTATCAGCTTCTCGTCCTTCTTTCGCGCTTTAGCAATTTTCCGCTTCGAGATACCATATAGATAATGCGCAACCAACAGCGAATGCTCATAGGGCTTACGTTTTTGAAGACGCGCTAAGCATCCCTCGATAATAAGAGCGTCATCGTCAGTACATGACTGGCGGGATTTGCTTGTTGGGGGAAGAAGACCTTTGAAACCAGCGGCTATTGATGAGTAATCGACTCCGGAACTATCATTCGCAGCCCATCCACCCCAACGCTCTAAAACTATCTGAATATCACGCATGTTTTCTCCACTGTTCATGCTAAGACGCCGATTGCCAGCGCACGATCCAAAAATCGATACAGCAGCTCCAGCTGTGAGCCGTGCTTCTCCTCAAATGCCACGGTGTCAGCGTGTAACTCGTCGTGGTGCGCTCTGCAAAGCGGCAACACAAACAGGTCATGCGCTTTTGTTCCCATTCCACCTTGTCCGTGGCCTATCAGGTGATGGGGATCATCTGCTTGTTTGTTACAGCAGACACACTGCTGGGACTTAACCCAGCGCGTCCAGCTCTCGTTTACCCAGCGGCGGCGCTTTGGTCGCAGCATGAATGATTCCGGCGTTTCAGGATCTACGCGAAGCCCGAGAATCTTTTTCTGCACCACTTCGCTCGCCGCTGGCTCCGGCACAATATCGCTCTCCTTCATCACTGGTTGATGCTTTATTTCCGGCAATCGCAGGGCTTTACGGGCCAGCGATTCAGGGATGACGTGCGCCAGATTGTTTATCACCAGCCACCAGCACAACTCTGGGATCGTCAGTTGATGGTCTTCGTTGAACCCCAGCTGTGAGCGGATGACCGTTATCAGCCAGGATACCAGGTTATCACGCGCAATGCCTGCCAGCGTCTCTGTGTACTGATCACGCAGCAGGTTATCGCAGGCCCAGCAAAGGCGGATGCTGCCAGGCTCATGCCGGAACAGCGTAAAATTTTCGCTGTGCCACAAGCCATGCGGATACTGGCATTCAAAACGACGCTCCAGCTCGGCCTCCAGCGAGCTGATACCACCCGCGCGCAGAATGACGTCTTTGTTTTCGAATACTGGCTTCAAAACCGGGTCTCCTGCCAGTGGCTGCGTGGCGGGAGGGATGGCGCCGGTTGCGTAGTCGCTGTATTTTTCCGGTGCAGGCTCAATCAGTACCCGCCCTCTCCTGAACATCGGCATGAGATCAGCACCTGGGCGAAGCAGAACAACGCCCATGCGTGGGGCAATCTCAGGGGTTAGTAGTGCTCTCATATCATCTCCCCGTCAGGCAACTGCACGAAAACGACGGATAGTGATTTCTACTTTCCCTTTCTTCACGATGCTCCCCCACTCCACCAGCATGCGCTTAACCTGACTGTCGTCTTCCCAGACGCCTGTTAGAGTCAGGGCATCGAACAGCGCTTTGTTGTAGTTATCGATATCCCGACGGCGCTGATCCGGCGGATACAACACTATGTGAACCTCGGCCAGATCAGAGGATGGCCGGGGAACGGCCCGCAGTTGCTCAATAATCGCCGCTCTCGCTGCCTGCTGGAACTTGCGCCCTGTCTCGCTTACCAGATGCCTACCTTTCAGCGGTCCCTTGCTCGGAGCGCGCCAGTAACTATTTACGCTCGGTGGAAATGGTAAAGTCAGTTTCATTTAGCCCCCTTAAAGGATCGCTACAACGTCTTTTGCGACTTCCCGCGTACTGCTTTTGCAGGAGATCGAACGGCGCGCTTTGATGAATTGCAGGTTAAAACCATGCTCCCGGTACAGGTCGAGAACCTTCGGTGCAGATGAGTTAGAAATCACTACCCGAGCCCCACGGTGAAAGGCTGATACGCATTGCTTCGCCAGGTCTACCTGATTCTCCCAGTTAAACCCACCAGCGGCGTAGGCAGTGAATCCGGCTGTTCCCGGCATCGGTTCGTAAGGCGGATCGCAGTAAACCACATCCCCTTTCCCGGCCAGGCTGATTGTCCGGCTATAGTCAGCGGTCATGAATACGCAGTTATGCGCCATAGTCGCGAAGGCTTTCATCTCATCCATCGGGTAATACGGAGCCTTGTAGCCTCCCCAGCCCACATTGAACTTGTTCGCCTGGTTGTAGCGCATCAGGCCATTGAAGCAATGCCGGTTGAGATACAGGAATGCAGCTGCGCGTTCAGTAGCATCCAGCGACTGAGCGTTGAACTCGGAACGGATCAGTTCATAGCCATCTGGTGACCGCATGTGCTCAAACATCCAGCGGGCCTTTAATGCCACTTCATCCGGCACCACCGCTAACATCTGATACAGATTAATCAGGTCCGGGTTAACGTCCGCCAGCAGGTAATCTGCGTGCTTTTCGCTGTTCAGGAATACCGACCCACCACCAACGAATGGCTCTATCAGGCGTTTCCCTGCCGGGATATGCACGAACAGGTCAGCCAGCTGGGTATACTTTCCACCAGCCCATTTCAGAAATGGCTTGCTCATGAACGGAACCCCGCTGGCACTGAATAATCCACGTCGGAATAACTGGACTTGAACGCCGTGTCTTGTTTAACCCACTTTCCGCCAGTCCAGGCTGGGCGCCCGGCTGCTTCCCATTTTTTGGCCTTGTCGAAATACTCGACGCAGTTCTCGGGAGCAAACAGCGTTTTGGGCCGCAGGTAGTCGCTCATCTTCGGATCCTGAGCCCATTTCTCGTTCAGGTAGTCAACCACCAGCATCAGGTCTTCAGGGCTGTAATCTTCGGCCAGCCGTCCCCGGATATAACCCAGCGTCGTTTTGGTTCGTCCCCCCTTGCCATAGGTCGAATTAGTTACTCGATTAAAATGATCCAGAACGAGTGCAGCCGGATCGGTATGGTCTGGTTGCAGCGCAACCGGACAAGAGTCTTTACCTGTAATCTCTGTAGTACTCTCTGTTGTATTCTCTGTAAGATCATCGTGCCAATTTGACCTGATGACAGCGGTTCGTTTTGACCTAGTGGAGCGTTTCACATTGACCTCTTCCATCGTGTCATTTTGAACTGATGGAACGGCGCATTTTGACTTCTTCGATTTGATCACTTTGACCTCATCTAAAAGCTCGCTCTCGTAGTTGATCGTGTAGTAGTTCGTCATGTCACGCTGCGACTTGTTAAGCTGCTCAACTTTAAGCACGCCCAGGTTCTTCAGCCGGGTGAAGGTGCGCTTCAGAGTGGACTCAGACCAGAACGGGAATTGTTCCAGCCATTGCTCTGTTGTGTTGTAGATCCAGCGTACGCCGTCACGCTCCAGCCCTGAGTTAGTTTCCTGCAGCCAGTAATTAACCTGCTGCAGCGCAATGGCTTCATTCAGGCCAATGCTGTACGCAAGGTCAGGATTGATGACTATCGGCCTTGATGGCATTAACAGGCTCATAAGACCCCTCTATTTCCCTGAATTTTCGTTTGAACTGTTCAAGTGGGCTGAAACACTCGTGCTGATACCCTTCGCGCAGGTATATAACGCGCTGTGTTTGGGGCTCCCAGCGTATGACCCTGACCGGGACGCCGTAGTGATCTCTGAACCATCGGTTAAGTTCTCGCATACGCTTTCCGCCTGACTTCTAAAGTCATCTACCGCCCATTGAGCAAACTGGTAGCAGACAGGTTCTATCCCACCGGGTACTCTTACCCCATACACGAACTGCACCGGCCCTGCTCCACCAGGAACCGGCCGCGCCACAAGTTGCGACCTGCGGTACTGTGTTGGTAGACTGTTCATGCGTTAGTAATCTCCACTGATAACGACACGCCACGACGCCAGGAGCTGCAACTCGCTGGCGTCACTTCTTTTTGCGTGAAAATAACGTGATAATTGCGGCAATCTCTTCTTCCCGAGCTGCCAGGTGGCGGCGGTGATGCACCATGATTTCTTCAGCTTCATGTCTTTCGATTACCCCATCCTCAAGTGCCTGTTCGATAATCTGATCAACCTGTCCCCTGGCGGCAGAGGTACGCATTGCCCGGCTGAACAAGTCCACGCGATCGAGTTCTTCCAGGTGAGGAACATCCACCAGCAGAGCACCACGACGGCGAGCGAAGTAGTCAGCCAGTAACGACGTGTTGGAAATGTCTTCCATCGCTTCCAGCTCGCTGACTTCGAAGAAACGACAGCCGTTTTTCTCGTAAAGGTTGTTGTTAAACTGCGTCACCGTCATTCCCAGTGCGCCAGCCATCGCTTCGCGCCCACCTGGATATGCTTTGCACATCGCTTTGACGGCTTCTTTGAGGTTTGGCTCTACCATATTGATTTTCCTTTTGTAGTTACTTTCAAGCAGCCGAATCTGTAGCCTTTTGATAAAGCTCAGGTCGAAAAACTAGCTGCCCATTAGTACGATATGCAGCTTCTGCAGCGCGACCTTTTGGGATCAGACTGCCCGGGCGTTTTCGCCATTGATAAAAAGCCTCAGGAGAAACACCGAAGAAGTCTGCTGCCTTGTTGGGGGTTCCGAAGAACGTTTCTAACTCTGTTGTTGTCATACACCCTCCTAAATTTATTTAGATATTAAGACCAAAGCAAATTTAGGTCAATTAAAGCTAAGATAATTTAGTTTTCATAACATGGCGAACCACAGTGAGCACATTTGGAAGTCGTTTAAAATCATTAAGAAAGGATCGTAAGCTTACCCAGAAGCAACTGGGTAAAGTTGTTGGAGTGACAGATGTCACCATTGGATACTGGGAGAAAGACCAAAACATACCCGGAGGAGTCTCGCTGACAAAATTAGCTCGGTATTTTGGTGTTTCTGAGGACTTTCTCCTCACCGGTAAAGAGGAACTCTCCAATGTAGCGCCTGGCAACTTAGGCGCTATGCAGATCCCTATCATAAGTTGGGTTCAAGCGGGAACTTGGACATCTGAAAGTGATGCTCGTAATTTAGAGGGTGCCGTGGATTACATTTTAACAAACGGCGCTCATTCGTTCGGTACCTTCGCTCTTAAGGTACGTGGAAAATCTATGGAGCCAGAGTTCAAAGAGGGAGACACTATCATTGTGGATCCTGACTTGTGTCCAGGTCCTGGGGACTATGTTGTAGCCAAAAACGGTAGTGAATACGCCACTTTTAAAAAATACCGCGCAAGGGGTGTCAATGAAAATGGTGAAGAGGTTTTCGAATTGGTCCCGTTAAACCCTGATTTTGCTGCTTTAAACTCTGCTGTTGAAAAAATTTCCATCATCGGTGTCGTTGTCGAACACCGCCGCCAGATGCGCCGCTAATCCTTTCCTCTACTCTACCGATGGTGAAAACTAAGAATATTTAGTTTATTCACCTTGACCAAAAAACTAAATTATTTTAGATTTCTTTCAACGGACGCGAAAAGGTGTGACTCTTCGGAAGAGACGAGTCCACAACCAAAAGAGCGCTGGCATGCAAAAAACATCTCGCAGCCGTTGCGGTACCAAAAGCCAGGATGGAACGGCAGAACGCTGTAGTGCTCTTTTTGTTGTGTGGAGATAACTAACCTGATGCCATTGCAGTGGCGGATCGAGGAAACGAAATGAACTTCTTCAAAAATGCTCTTATTTACCGGCTCTCTCGCGATATTACCATCGTGGAAGAACACACCATCGCGGATCTGGCAGACAAGCTTGAACCATTCCGTTTCTCTCCTTGCGGGAGTCAGGATATGGCTAAATCCGGTTGGGTATCTCCCCTTGGACAGTATTCTGACCAGCTATTTCATTTTGTTAGCGGTCAGCTTCTGCTCGTGATCCGCCGGGAAGAGAAAATTATCCCACGCCCAACCATTACCGATGAGCTCAACAAGAAAATTTCTAAGCTTGAATCAGAACAGGCGCGACGTCTGAAAAAGACTGAAAAGGATGCTCTACGCGATGAGGTTTTACATAGCCTTCTCCCCAGGGCTTTCTCACGGAACATCATCACGCGAATCTGGGTGAATACCACCGATCACCTGGTCATAGTCGATGCCTCCAGTGCGCGCAGTGCTGAAGATGCCCTGGCACTCCTGCGCAAGACCCTGGGATCTCTTCCCGTCGTTCCTTTGACAATGGAAGAGCCTGTCGAGCTAACGATGACTGAATGGGTTCGTTCAGGCAGCGCGCCTAATGGTTTTAATCTGGGTGATGAAGCAGAAATTAAAGCTGTTTTAGAGGCCGGAGGTATTGGACGCTTCAAGAAACAAGACCTCGTAAGTGACGAAATTCATACCCACATCGAAGCTGGAAAGGTTGTCACTAAATTATTCCTCGATTGGCAGGATCGTATTCGCTTTACCCTTTGTGACGACGTATCCATTAAGCGTATTAAATTCGCTGATGAGCTCGTATCTCAAAATGATGATATCGATCGTGAGGATGTAGCACAGCGGTTCGATGCAGATTTCATTCTCATGACAGGTGAAATGAGTACTCTGATTTCTGATTTGACCAAAGCTCTCGGCGGCGAAGCTAAGCGATAAATTTACCAAGCATCTAACCCATTCTCATGGGTTGGGTTGCTGCACCCTAAATTTACGCGTTGCAGCGCGTCAGATGGAGAACAAAAGATGGCTAAGACAGCAAAACAACTGATTAAACAGGCGTACGAAATAGCCAAAACTATGCCACCAGAACATGCAGCAATAATCAAGGAACTGGCTACCGTCCTCGATGTTTCGAATGTAGCTCTGCGCCAGACGCGCACCGAACGTGACGACCTTCTCGCAGAGGTCAAATCCTGGGCGAAAGAGTGTGATCGTCTGACCGAGCGACACACCAAGAAGCGCACAAATCTACATGTCCTCGAAGCAATGCGCGACTTGAAAGCAATTTGCCCTACCAGCTTCCGTAACGTGGAGGCTCTCTGATGGCTAAAGACTCAAAGCTGGTATATGGCGCGAGTGGCAAAACGAACGTTTTGACGTTCGAACCTGAAAAGCTGCACTTGGTTACCGACAAAACGCACCCGCTTTACGATGAGCGTATCCACCTGCCTATCAGCGAGGCAATGGTGCTGAACATCATGGACCAGGGCGTTCTTGAGCCGATTATCGTCTGGAAAGACCCGGAGACAGGGCTGTCTTGTGTAGTCGATGGTCGCCAGCGTGTGCGCCATACACTGGAAGCCAACAAGCGACTGTTGAAAGAGGGTAAAGAACCGTTACTGGTTCCAGCAGTCGCTAAACGTGGCTCCGCCGTTCGCATGGCGCAGGCGATGGTAAGTGCTAACGAAATCCGCCAGGCAGATACACCACTGGGCCGAGCAAAGAAAATGGCTGATGCGCTGGAGCGCGGGCACGATGAGGACGATTTAGCGATGATGTTTGGCGTGAGTGTCCAGACCGTACGCGCAACGCTGTCACTGCTGGATGCCACCCAGGCTGTTCGCGATGCAGTGGAGTCCGGAACGGTCACCGTTACCCAGGCGCGTCAGCTGGCATCACTGGAACCAGAAGCCCAGCGCGAGAAGGTGAAAGAGATTGAGACGGCAACCGCTGGGACTAGTGGTCATGAAAAAGCCCGTCGGCAGCGTCAGGTTCTGGGTGAAGCAAAGCCACGCCTGAAAACCCGTAAAGAAATCACCAAAGCCCTGGAATCAGCCGAGGGTGAGTATGCAAGCGCACTTCGTTGGGTGCTTGGGGAGGAATCATTATGAGCAAAATAGGCGATCATTTCTTTGAATTTCCGGCGTCGCGTGGAACTCAGGGGGATTCAATTGTACTGATGCTGACAGTACCTGCGCGGACACTAACGCGAGTCCTCGCCAGTGATAACTACGGCGACACCCTTGATCGATCTCAGCGAGAACTGAACCCCGCCAGGGCGAAAAAGTTTTATCAGTATCTCGTTGAAGCATACGAGAACAAGGAACCATTCATTATTCCGCCGCTTGTGGGTAACTGCGACTCGTATGTTGAATTCGAAGAGTTCGGAAACACTAATGTCGGGGTGGCCCGTTTCCCAATGGATGCCGAGATTAAATTGTTTGATGGTCAGCATCGTGCAGCAGGGATTGCTGAGTATTGCCGCACCATTGATGAACCTATCCATGTTCCGATGATGCTTACTCTCCAGTTGCCACTGAAGACGCGGCAGCAGTTTTTCTCGGACATCAACAACAATGTTTCGAAGCCATCTGCGGCTATCAACATGGCCTATAACGGGCGCGATAAGAACGCGCAGGAGATGGTCAGCTTTATCAGTTCGCACGACGTGTTTTCTGAAGTCACCGATTTTGAGCATAACGTCGTTCCCGCTAAAAGCGATAAGTGGGTGAGCTTCAAAGCCCTTAGTGATGCCACGGCAAAATTTTCAGGTTCCTGCTCAAAGGATGACCTTGAAGGGTTGTGGAATGCGTGGCTAATGCTGACAGGTTTAGATGATATTCGCCGCGGTACGAATCAGGTCGAATATAAACGCGAGTATATCCAGTTCCATGCCGTGATGATTAATGCCTTTGGTTACGCAGTTCAGCGGCTAAGCGAAGGCCGGGGAGTTCGCGGGGTCACGATGATGATTGAGGATCTGGTTATGAATACCGGCATTGCCGACCGTGAAGATTTTTTCCTCATTTCATCATGGGACGGGATTTGTGCCAGCTGTGAGAAAGCCAGGCCAACGGTCGTTGCGAATGTATCTGCTCAAAAGGCGGCTGCATCACGCCTGATGGATGCCATCGAGAACAAAGACTTGTCTGCCCATAGCGGTAAGGAGCCAGCCAATGACCAATAACCAGTCAACCAGAGAACGCCTGGCAAAAATTAAATCATGGCGTGATACCTATGGCGCCGGAAGCAACGTAATGCTGCCAGCTGAAGAGGCTGAGGAGCTGGCTCGCATCGCGCTGGCCGTAATGGACGGCGAGCCGGTGGCGCTTCAACCTGAGCTGGCAAAAGTTATCTATCACTTCCGTGACTGGAATGAAGGATTTCCGGTTGAGCGGTTCAAGGCCGACTACGTCATTAGTTGGATGCTGGCAAATTATCCGCCAGCGCAACCAGCAAAGGACCGAGAGCAGGTACGCCGCGAGCACGCAGAGTGGTCACAGGCAACATTCGGTAATGTCGGCCCGGTTGGCCCGCTGAAGCACCTCAGCAAAGAAGCGCTGGAAGCGGCTGCCGAACCCGGCGACCTCAGCGAATGGGCTGATATGCAATTCCTGCTGTGGGATGCGCAACGCCGTGCTGGCATCACTGACGAGCAGATTACCCAGGCGATGATCGAAAAACTGGCGGTGAACAAACTGCGTGAATGGCCGGAGCCGAAAGATGGTGAGCCACAGTTGCACATCAAAGAACAGCCAGCGCCAGTAGTGACCAAGACGATGCTACAGCCTCGTAAAAAAGTAGACCGCTGCGATGTCTGTACTGAAGGAGCTCGCGGCGGATGTGGAACATGTGCTTTTAGCGGTAATCTTTGATGAGGTGACTATGACTAGTAATGATTTTATGGAAGAGTGGGAAGTATTTGACTTGCTCAAAAAGAAAAAAACTGCAGTGTGGAATTTGCGGAAAAATTATGGATTCCCCAAGCCAGTTCTCACATATCCAACACGATACAGCAGAGAGGCCGTTTTGAAATGGATAGCATCAGGGGGGGTGAATAAAAGTCAATAGCTCTCATCATGTAAACACATGGCGCCATTTTAATTGGCGCCTATAAACTGAATGCACGAAAGCTCATGGCAATGGATTTATATAATAATTTTTACGCAAATCAAATGAAGGATAATTATCTTTAAGATAAGAAATAAACTGCTTAAATGTATACGCGAAGTTCTCCGCCAACCCATCCATATGGCCGTTTACATTCCCATACTCCTCTTTACTGCCAATGTAATTTAAATAAACATCATTATTCTCCTGTTTCCTAAATATGAATTCGTAATAACTTGATAAACTATAAATTCTATCTATATAATCAACAAACATATCCATGTATTCATTAATTTTTATATCATAAAAAACCCCACCAGGCACTGACTCAGAAAACTCCCTAATTAATTCCAAAGTATTGTACGCACTCGTCCTTGCTATTTTTACTTGGGATATATAATATGGTAGATTTATAAAAGAGGAATCAATACACATTGCCAAAGATTCTAAACTTTCAATATCTTTTTCATGGCACCCCTTGGAAACATCATTATAAATAGGTTTAAAATACCGATCTTTTATTTTTTTATATTGTAATGAATCATGGAAAAAATCACTATAGAAGTGAATCTCAAATTCATACTTATTATTACTAGTAAGAACATCCATATTGTTTGATATGTCATTTTGAATCTTTGTTTTCTTTTTTGCTGAAGTAACAAAATGATAAACATTAAACTCTACTTTAAGCTCTTTGAGTTTATTAATATCTTTTTGAATAATCTCTATTGTTAAATCACTGTAATTCAAATTCTTACATTGTATTACATGTCTTTTACCATCGCTTAATGGCCCAAAGTGAAGTCCATCTATCCCATATTGTTCCTGACCTGGTGTTCCATATGTTGAAAATGTCGTATTATATAAAATAGAAAAATAATCAAGGACATATCGTTCAAATTCCCTATACTCCGAGAATTGAATAGGTTCAAAATGTGACATTTCCATCCCTCCTATAAAAAATTATTGTTTAATTTGACCATTTATCATTTTTTTCACATACCACATAATTTTATCTGCATAAATCTCATAGGCTTCTTTCTGTTCCACCAGCCAATCGTGTTTGTTATACACTGCCATTACACCTCCCAACTCATGCCCCAGCATCTTTTCGGTCACATGGGGCATAACCCCTTCTCCTGACAAATTGGTAACCAGCGACCGCCGGAAGTCATGCGTTCGCCATTCTGGTATATCAATTTTACCCCTTAATTTTTTCATATAGAGATTTGCTGACGAGCGATCTATAGGCTTGTCCAGTTCCTGGCCGGGAAACAGAACATCGTTTCCAGTATTGAGGAGTCTTTCAACAAGAGGTTTCACCTGATCGAACACCGGGCGACGGATAACGTTACCCATCTTGGAATGCTCTGCTGGAGTCGTCCAGATAAGATCATCCATGTTGAACTCGCTGGCGGTAGCCAGGCGCAGCTCTGATAGCCTGGCACCCCAAAGCAAAAGCAATTGATGAAGCACCTTGTTTGAAGTAACGATTTTGTTGTTTTCAAGAGCTAGCCAAATCTTTGCCAGTTCGGTATACGTCAGAACCCGGCTCCCCACATCAGGTTTTTTACCAATAGTCTTAACGCTAAGCTTCAGGACTTCGCACGATGCGATCAACTGGCGGCTGATACACCAGTTCATTACAGAACGTAGCTGTAGAAGAAGCACTCTGGCCTTTTTGCTGTTCTTCTTTTCCTGTTTATCAAAGAAACGCACCCATGCAGAAACAGGAATGTTTACTACCGGAGCGTCCGGGAATTCTGTGTACATCGTGTTGTACACAACTGACTTGTACAGCGTTTGAGTGTTAGGCTTCAGCGTTTCAACATACTTGCTCCACCACTGATCTAGGCACTCTTTGAGAGTCAGCTCCCCATCTTCTTTGGCGAAATAATTTTTCGGGTTTAGCCCCTTGAGGTACAATTCGCGCATCTCACCGACGACAACGCGTGCATCCTTGAGAGACATAGCGGGATAGCGGCCAATGGAGAGGCGAACGGGCTTACCGTTCCAGCGATAACGAAACTGGAATGTGATCGTGCCTGTGGGAGTTATGCGTACACTCAGCCCGTCACCATCTGTGACCTCAGCTGCGCCGCTGTATGGCTTAGCATTGATGCTACGGAGTTTGGTATCACTAAGGGCCACGGCTCTGTATCCTGTACACACTGAAATTCTGCATTCTGTACTCAATGTGTACGCAATGGCAAGTGAACGAAGTGATTTTCTAAGCGAATCGATACGAACGGGAAGGAAATAAAAGGAATGAAATGCTTGATGGTACGGGGAATGATAGGATAACATGCAACACAAGCTGAACGCTTAAAAATCAGTGAGTTCTATGTCCCCTTAGTTAAATGGATATAACGAGCCCCTCCTAAGGGCTAGTTGCAGGTTCGATTCCTGCAGGGGACACCATGAATTCTTAGGCATCCAGTCAAAATCCTATCATTTACCAGTCAGTTCATCCCTTGGCCAGGCGGTAAAACGGCACATTCCTCACTGTTGCAGTAAGATTGTCGGACACCATTGTCTGCTTTGTCGCTATCCGCATCCCTGCTTTTCTCAGCCTCAACACATCAGCGGCAATACGCTGGCTGCCAAACCAGAAAAGCCCGTCCAGCGCAGTGACATCAAGGCCCGATTCCAGTGCCAGCTTCAGACGTTCACGCGGCGCTTTTACTGTTTTAGCAATCTGCTGATATGGCGCTTCGCTTGAACCTGCAGGACTAATGCGCCGGATACGATGTGACAGGCGGTACTGAAATTCATCCGGGATCCCGCCGAGACTCGCTTTCAGGCTGTAAACACATCCAAAGCGTTTGCCGTTAAAGATGACGTTTTTCTGACTAAGCTGCAGCTCTTCACGCACGCTGGCAATCAGTTGTGGAGTACGGAGTAATAACAGGCGGAAAGGCAGCTCAAAGCTGGTCACATAGTCCACATTCAATAAAGCAATAC
>ERZ507021.236-NODE-236-length-25115-cov-7.47298_pt1 | contig 25115 bp, 31 predicted proteins | sample MGYA00512877_ERZ507021 | MGnify/ENA metagenome assembly ERZ507021 | reverse complement strand
CCGATCTTAGAAAACTCATACTCAATCAAGTTCTTCTCAGCATAGTCATCTAAATACTTGATCTTAAAGTCATTAAGTAAGTCATCCTTGTGAGCTTCATTAGACCAGTACCCCAAAGCTTGTTCCACAGCGGATACTACAGAACGTGCCTTAACAGTGACATTGGTAGGAAGGGTTCTTTTACCCAACCTACCTATCACATGAGAAGTCTTCACAGTCACAGTCATATTATTGAAGTTATTAGACTTGTCTCCTGCATAACCCTCATACTTCCAGTCATCCGTTTGAAGTACAATGTGTGTGTTTCCACTAATTAGCTTAGAATATCTAATAGGAAGGGTTAATTGAATTGCAGGAACCTCCATCATAGAGAACTCAACTGAAATTTCACCTAAGAAGTCTTCCTTAGAAATAAGGGTAGACTCTTTGCCTGAACCCTTGCTATTTAAAATATATCCAATCATATAGTTACACTCTCATAATCCAAGTAGATACAAGCACTTTCACTTGTAACACCACTTACAGAAACAGTATTTAAGCCTTTCTTAACATAGGGCATCTCAGCACACAGTCTTAAGGCATCTAGAGGTACCTCATTGTAGCTGAACTCTAGACACTCCCAAGATCTAGCATACTTAACTCTACCTTTATAGTCTGCTGTGAGTACACCACTGTAAGTTCCTAAAATCTTGAAGTCTCTCTCATTTATTCTAACAATAGGATCCTTAAAGTCTCCTTCAAGAGCAAAACTCCATCTGTGACTATCTAGAACAGTAGTGGATAAGAACTCACCTGTCATAACTTCATTTACACAAGTATCACAGATAGCATGTTTATAGAGATCCTTAAGCTGTTTTCCATCTTGCTTACATCTAGAACAGTTGTAGACTATTCTCCACTTAGAGTTACACTCTTCATAGAAGTCATTCATGAACTGGACATTGGTCTGAGCAGTACACAAGTCTATCATACCATCCATCTCACCACAATCTGTCTCACAACATTCACAGTGATTATCACAGTTAGGTAGAGTATTACAGCAAGCTCTTGACTTACCTAAACAACTAGCCTTCATATCAATAAAGTCACAGTTATCATAAGGTTCAAGATAGGTCTTAGCCTCATCAGCTTTATACCAAACACCATCAGGGTTATCAAGCTCAACTTTGAATACTAGGTAGTCATCATCTGTGATTACCCACTCCTTAGCTGACTGAATACTAGTAACATAAGCATTACACCACACAAGCTGTAGACCTGTTTGAATAGCCCACAGCTTACCTGGTGTAGTCAGTTGTTCAATGATGAAGTCATAGTGAGCCTGAACATGCTCCTCAGACCAGTCTTGTGTTCTAAGGGCAACTTTCAGTGAAATAGAGTTATCATCTATTAATGACTTCTCACTCTGATTACCAACATAAGAACCATGAGTAAAAGTCCGAGAGGTTTTACTCTCTCTCAGACTAATACTCTCGGACTGTTCATCAATAGACTTTCTACCAAGGAACACAAGGTCATTATATTGGATGTATCGTTTAGGTTTTGAGAAGTTTTCATCACATCTAAACATTAAACATACCTCATTAACTTGTCAATTCCGTACATACCATTCAAATACTGAGACTTATTGTCAATATTTTGACTAATCTGAGCATTATTATTGTTATATACATTATTAATTATAGTCTGACCTGTGCCCTTTTGTAAAGCACTAGCGCCATACTTGTTGAGATGATCTAAGAAATTAGTTCCTAGACTATCAACAGCTTTCTTACGTAGGACATACTCACCAGGAGTCAACATAGTAGGTACTGTATCTGTTCCACGTGAAACAATATCTACACCACCATAACTTCCTCCTGAATAGTACTTGATAAGACCCCCTGTAGCCTTTCTACCAAATATTCCAAAAGGATTACTTAAGAAGTTACCTACACGTTTACCTACACCTCCTACAAACTTAGATGCACCATTCCAAAGATCACCAGCAACAGAACTTACCTTATCCCAAGCCTTACTAAGAAAACTTGTCACAGCGTTTCCTGCATCCTCAAGGGCACCTTTGAGACCTCTACCTTTCTCATCAATACCAGAAGTATCAACATCTTTAGGGTTATTCTTCTCTACCTTAGATTTCATCTCACCAATCTTACCATCAGTAGTATCTACCTTAGCCTTAACTTCAGAAAGAAGTTTTTGACCACTTGCATCAAGTTTAGTAGTGTCAATACTGTCGATATTCACACCATAGAGTAGGGTACTAGCTTGCTCAATCGTGAGATCACCATCTGAAACCATTTTACCTATAGCATTGAAGTATCCTGTAACACTTGTCTTTAATGCTTCAAGTTTTTCAGGAGAAATTTCCCCTTTCTCTAAGTTTGCCATAGCTTCTTTTAGGGTTTCCCCTTTTTCTACCATACGGTCAGCAAGAGCATCAGCAACATCTTTATCAATTTTCTCATTCATTTGAATCAGTCTTGATATGTGTTCTTTTTTATCACCTTTGCTTTCAGAACCTTTTCTAATATCCTCAAGTACGACACTAGCCCCACTCTCAGCAAGTTTAATGACTTCATCATCAATCGCCTTTAGTTTGGTAGCTATACCTGAATTAGAAATGGAATTGCTATCCTTCTTGATAGATTTATATTGATAAGAAAGTTGGTCTATCTGTTCTGCTACATCAAGGGGAACATTCTTGGTAAAGTTTACTAAGCTGTCTCTAAGCGTTGTAGGTAAGTCTTTAAGATTGTTGGTAATTCTACCAACTGCATCAGAATTAGCTTCCTGTGAACTCTTACTCAAGTCTTGAGCTGATTTTTGAAGCTTAGTAGCATAGTCAATCAAGTTTCCTCTTGATTGTTCACGAAGAAATTCTTCAGAAATACCTACTTGTTTAAGAGCTTGAATCAAGGCTTCTTTTTGGTCATCCTTAGAAGAGAACTTAGATCCATCAAGTGCTGATTTAAGGCTTTCAGAATAAGTACTTAAGTCCTTAAACAGATATTCCTTAGTTTGGTCTAAGCCTCCCCAAATATCTTTAACAGCATTTTTGAACCTTTCAGTGTTTAGGTTCTGTCTATTAGACTCTCCCTGACTGAATGTTTGGATACTCACAGAAGTGCCATCAATAGAGCTCTTAAGCTCAAACATCTTCTGACCCATAGAACCATAGAGTAACTGAAGTGAAGCAAGGAGTTCTTCATCAGTCACACCAAGGTATTCTCTCCAATCTTTCCAAGTCTTAGTCTCACCATTGATATCAACATTATAGTCAGCTAATCTACCAAAGTCAGGGTTGATATTAGCTAGACCAATAGAAGACTTAGCATTTTTAGCATTGGTCCCTAGTTGACTAGCAAGACCTGTCACAGTAGAAAGGGAGTTAGCTAAGTTGGACTCTCCATTATCACTTACAGATCTATAGAAGCCTCTAAGAAGTTCAGTATAGGCTTGCCCTTCTTGTTTAAGAGCTTCAACCTTAGCCTTAAGCTGTTCTTCTTTAGCCTTCTTCTCTTCCTCAGCAATCTGCTTCTTAAGTTCCTTCTCTTGTTCAGCACGTTGCTCTTGTTCAGACTTAGTGAAGAATCCATAGACTCCACCAATAAGTGATCCTAGACCTGCTCCAATAGTAGTACCTACTGGACCAAATAATGAACCAATACCTGCACCATACAAGGCTCCCTTAGCTGTGGTAGACACAATTTGAGCACCTTTCTTGACAATGGTATTAGCACCTGAGTCTTGGACCATGCCATTCACACCATCAATAACCATGTCACCCACAAGACCACCTACAAACAAGGCTCCTTTACCAATACCTTTAAGTACCTTGGAGTTCATGCCTGATTTAAGTGAAGAGAATCCTGCTTTAAGTCCTTGTAGTCTACTTCCTGAGTCAAGTCTAGCTGATTTATAGCTATTGTAAGCACCTCTTAATAACCCAACTTGGGGAGAACCTGCCATAACCATAGAAGGAGCACCATAGGTAGATCCTGTGGGACCATAAGTAGAGCTTACAGCTGAAGCTTTTCTAGCAAGTAATGATCTTGAAGCTGTATTGAACCCTGCTGGTGAAGTCATCCCTAAAATTTGAGACAGACTTTTAGTAACTGTACCTACAAAGGCTACAAGTTTAGTTATCCATGAGGAGATCTTACCAAAGAGTAAGGCACCTACAAATAGTCTAGCATTAGCTCCAATGATATTCACAACTGTGGTAGCAAGATTAACAAGGTTTGTGAAGAATGTTATAATTCTCTTCATCCCTGCTTCAACATTACCATTACCCATTTGAGCAAAGAAGTTTCTAATACCTGTAACTACTGCTTTAACAAAGTCACCTAGTGCTTTAAAGAAGGCTACACCTGCATTAGAGGTCATTGCATTGATTAATCCTGAACCTAACTCAGCCACAATAGGAGCTAAGCCTTTCAAGAGATTATCAATTACTTTACCGATCTTCTTAAGCCCTAAGTTCACTGAATCTAGGTTTAATCCTTTTTGAGTCTTATTGATAACCTCAGTGAAGAAGTTCAAGAGACTCTTAACAACTCCAAGAGCTGTAGGAATTAAACTTGTCTTAGTACCAATGAACTGAATAGAGTCAAAGAGCTGTTTAATGAAGTCTCCTAGAGAGCTCACAGTGGACTTCAGAGCGTCTTTATTAGCTCCTGTGGTAATTACATCATTAACTACCTTAAAGAACCGTGAGAAGCTTTCTGATAGCACTCTGATAGCTCCTGAGGACACAGCAAGGTCAGCAAGGTTTCTATACATCTTGATGACTTCAGTAATACCATCAAGGAAACCTTTATTGATACCCTCCTTACCAATATCAACCATTGAGCGAAGGAATTTAAGGTACTCATTACCTGCTTCACCTAAGAACTTACCAATAGAAGATCCTGTAGTGCTGAAGAAGTCTTCAATAGACTTGGATAACTCTCTAATGTTATTGATGAAGCCTTTACCACTGAAGCCTTTAGACAACTCTTGACCAAAGGTCTCCATAGAACGTAGCAAGGCTGATCCTTGAGTCATACCAATAACTCTACCTACTTGAGAGAATTTAGTAATCAATCCTCCAAGAGCATCACCAAACTTACGGATATACTCCTCAAATTTAGCACTACTTACAATATCAGTGATACCTTTGATAAACTCTCTAGTAGCCACATAAACCTTATTAAGTGCTCCAGGAGTGATATTACCCTCATCATCAACTTTGTCAAACACAAGGAGGTTAGATAAGGTTTCTTTCAAGTTAGCAATAGCCTGTCTAGGTGTAATGATAGAAGTTACAAGTTCTTGGAACCTTGGATCTCCACCTACTTGCTTGATTATGTCAAGGAACTCATCAGCAGAAATAAGTCTCTTTCTTGTAGCATCAACTACTGTACTTTCACCCTTAGAATTAGCAAGTTCTGTAAGTCGTTTATTAACCTCAGAAGCACCAAGAGCTGAGAAACGCTCACGAATGAAACGAAAGTCTTGTTGGTTAAGCACACCTGCCGCCAACATCTGAGACACCTGAGTAGTGATAGTCTTCATACCCTGCACAGGGTTCTTAGTTTGTGCTGTAAGTCCTGCGAAAGCCTTAGTAATATCTTCAGCATCAGATCTATTGTAGGCTGTGAATGTAGAAGCTTGTTCAAGAAGGTCAGTGGCATCAAACACAGATGCTTTACCATAATCACCCAAACGCTTCATAGATAAGTTGATTTCTTTTTCATTCTTACCTAGAGCTTGCATGTTGATACGATAGATCTGCATAGCATCACCAAGGTTATTAGCCTCTTCATTGAGTTCTCTTAACCCTGCGCTGAAAGAAGTTCTTACTCCTGACATGATGCCTGTAAGACTATTCTTAAGACCTCCACCTACCATAGAAGCTAGAGAACGCTGGATGCCTAGTACTTCAGAAGAAATAGCCTTGAAGCTACCTAACATAGCCTTACCAGGGTTCACAGCACCTAACTTAAGCATATTAGAGGTGAGTTTAGTTACTGCTTGATCCACAGTGTTCACAGAATCCCTAAGGTTCTTATAGGCTTCAGCTACATTGTGAACCTCAATAGATGTCCGTCTTAATGCTTTATCATCTACAGGAGACTTACCTGAACCCTTAACCTTGTCTGCAAGTCCATTGATTGACTTAATTTGTTTCTCAATTTCGTCTGTGTTTAACCTGAACTTAATATCAATAAAGGGCAAGCTATTAGACTTGCCCATCTTGTTTATAAGCTTTTCAATGTCAAGCACAGTCTTCTTCATGTTAAGTAATAGTTTAGATGCAGTCTCAATATCATTGAGACCATCAATCTTAACACCAATTGTACGTACTGACATCTAGAAGTTCTCCTATGCTACATCTTCAATATTTCTACGGATTTCGTAGAAGTTACCATTTTCATCTCGACTCACAGTGAATGTAAGTGATAGAGTGATTTCTCCCTCTGTACCAAACTCACGAGAGTTTTCAGTGATAAGTACATTGTTGAATACGTAGTATTCTTTGATACCTCTAGTGTTTTCAACTACTTGAGTTACACGGAAGTGAGTGTTACGAAGTCGTTTGTCGTTTGCCACGATAAGCTCAACATCACGCTCACCATTGTAGGTAACAAGCAATTTCTCACCAATGTACATAGGGTTCACAAGAACTGTACCTCTATCTAATCCATGGTGAGTTTGAGTCAAAGCAATGAACTCATCATCTTCAAGGTTGACACCTGCTGAAATTGGCATAGAAGATAGGTAAGTACAGTCACATCTATCAGAAGAGATGATGATTGTATTACAATCTTCATAGTACAAGTCAGGGATAACCAATGATCCATACTCTTTACCATCAACTGTAACTCGCTCAACCACGAAGCTGTCTGTCACAGGGATACCACTTGTCATTTTCTTAGACATAGATTGAAGTGGGTTCAACCAGTAGTCATTACATGAAGTAGTAGTAGCTGTGATCTCTTTAGTGATCTCAATTTGTGACTTATCATATTGTCTACCAAAACATCTAGCATCTGTAGTAGGTACTGAGATGTTGTGTGTGAATGAAGTCAAACATGAGAGCAATACATTTGAGAACTTACGCAACTCAGAACGGTCATTGACAATCATTGGAGATGAAAGACCAATTTGACCATCAAAGTCATCTGTACCTTTGTAGATTACTTCATAAGAAATAACTACACCATGGTCAGAAGGTTTCCATCCGTTACCAATTTGAGTCATAGCTTTTGTATCAGCTAAGTCAATAGTACGTAGAACGTATCCAGGTGCATGAGTTTCAAAGTCATAAGTGTACACATAAGCATCAGCTTGAGGCAAGTCAGGGAAGTCTGAAACAGTAACTTTCAACTGATATTGACCTTCTTTTGGTACATTAACATAGACCATGTTAAATCCTAAAGCAAAGTCATCAGCATCAGAACGTACTTGATAGTTTACTTTGATAGCTTTTTCAGCAGATTTAACATAAAGTGTTCCTGTGTTAAAGCATTTGAGAGGTGTACAGTTAAGTTGATCTTCAGGAACATCCTTACGAACATACTGTACTAAAGTACCCTTAGGAATTTGTACTTGCTTGTTAGCTTTCCACCGAACACAAGGACGAATTTCCTCATTGATAGCTACAATAATCTTATTGTCTCTATCTTGAGTGTTGTAGCCATACATAGGATGACTCATATCTACAAAACAGTTAGACATTTATTTCTCCTTTTTCTTGTTCTCAGCTTGCGCTGAAGGTTTTGGTTTACTAGCTTCTTCTACCATGTGCTCACGAACTCTAGCCATTGCTTGAAGTTCAAGTTTGCTTCCATGACGGTTAGCAATCTCATTACGAGACATGAAGAACGCATCAATGTTAAGTGGTTTTTCCACAGTCATGTTTTTCTCCTTCTAACATGTATATATTGATAAGGTCACAGGGAAGGAAAACATTTCAACCTCATCCACAAGCTCATTAGAGAAGTCCTCAGGACATCCTATTTCTTGGATCTTAACCTTGATAGGCAAGTACCAGTTATCTAATGAGGCTACATCTTGAGCGAAAGTCTTTCTCTGTATCCCCTGAGGTGTGCTAACTTGGTGAATTAGCATGTTCTTAATCTGACAATGAACTTCTTCTCTGTACTCTAGTTTTCCCTCAGGGGTATTCTCTATACAAACCCTACCAGTAGGAGGGCTGACAGTTGAGTAGTACACTGAGAAATTGATGTAGAACTTAGGAAAACACTTAGAACTATTATCACAGGCTATGTCAATAGCTAGGTAAGGAAACTCAGCTCCTTGATTAATTTGAAAGTGTTCTGAAGTTCCTACATGTTTATTAAACTGTTCATCAAAGTTATTATATCTTTTACGTGGGTCTCTCTCTTCAGGATGGTCAGGCTGAATAAAGTAATCTAGGACATCTGCTCCATACATTTGAAGCCACTTCTTAATGTTTATATACAGGGAACTAATCATTTCGCTAACCTCTTAGGTACTTTAATCGAAAGTTTAGTACCTGCTTTCTGTAAATAAGCTGTCACAGAAGCTCTATCACTGCCTGATAGATTAGATGAACCTGATCCTCTTCTTCCTGAAGGTCTTCTAGCAGAATATGTTCCTATTCCACCTTTGACAAGCTCTCCTTCTCCAATGTTCATGAAACCATCATAGATAAAATCGAATGGTCCCCACTTAGGAGGATAACCTCTCTCAACATATACCTTAGTATAGTATCTGACCTTACCTCTAGAAGTTGGAGGAAAGTCTGCCCTATCACTGTATACTTCAAACCCATCAGGTACTTTCCTAATCTTAACCGATTTTACCATTAAACCAGTATCCTTAGATGCTATAGCCTTAGCTTCTAATGTACCAGTCATAACAAAATCAGTAAATTCTTCAACTAGCTCAGTACCCTTAAAATTATGTATATCAATCGTGGTCAACTGTAATCACCCCCTGTAATTGCTTAACAAAAGGTGCACACTCTAGGAGCATCTGCTCACTTTCTCTAGGGACTAATCGCTCACCAGTGAGCTTAATATCCCAACATCCAGGTAGTATCTCATAACTTCTATAAGCAACTACTTTCCAAAATAGATATCCTGCATCTTCAGGACAGTCCCAATAGTTACATTTAGTGGATATCCTTTGCATAATGTAGTAACCATGCTTAAAGTCAAAATCACAAGCGTGAGATTGATTGTGTAGTGAGAAATAGAAGGTTTCTAATTGCCTAGAGCCTTCAAGCCCATGGATTGTAGTAGCATCACTTTCAGCTCCCCTAGAGGTAGGCATGTGGTCAACACACTTGATGTGCTCAACTTCTTCCCACAGGCATTTAAAGACTTGTCTACTATTCTCATCATAAGTGGGAGTAGCTGTACCTTGTCTTAATAAAATAATCTCTTTATTATTCTGTGGTAGTGGCATCTACGACCCCCTATTCGAGATGATCTGAAGGAGGGTAACCTTCACCTGCTCCTGGATCTGTAGGTTGTTCCTCAGATGGTTTAGGAGGTTCAGTTGGTGTAGGTTCTTCTGTAGGTTTTGGCTCTTCAGGGATATGAAACTCAGTATTCTCAATATCCCTAACAAAAGTAGCTTCTGTAGTATCAGGAACTTCTTCAAAAGTGTTACGAATGTTACCTTGCTTATCTGTGTATTTTAAGTTTGTAAGGTACTTACCTAGAATTTCATCTACAGGGTAGGTCTTACCTTGTTCAAAGATATATAACCTTCCTCCATAGTAAGTTCTATACACAGTACGGTATGTTTCTACACCACTAATGGAGCGTCCAGTACCACACTTAGAGCATCCGTAAGAGCGTGACTCTCTTGCGTATTCTCCTTTGTATTTTACTAACATTCTTTTCTTCTCCCAATAGCTAAGTGCATTCCTTCTGTGTAAACTTTCTTACACAGTGATAGTGAGCTAAGAGTGGCTAAAGTCCATTTATTAATTAGTTTAACATAGAACCTATCAATGCTTCCATTGTCAATAGTCCATTCTCTTACGATATAGTCTACTGATTTCTGCTTAAGCACAGCTCCTACAGCTAATCTGTCCATATTAGCACACTCATCAAGTGAGCCACATTTATTCTGATAAGCAATGAAGATATTCATGAAGTGACACATAGCCTCATAGATACAGTCAGGTAGACTTTCAGAGGTGTATCCTGCATCATAGTCTAGGATGATCTTATACTGAGCCTCACAAGAGCAAGGGTCACAGCATTTACAGCAAGGGCTGAGTTCGTCTGTAACATTAATCAGTAATGTTCCATCCACAAAGGACCAGTTATACTTTGTAGTATCAAGTTCATATTCTTCTCTCTCCAAGCCTTTACGTTTCTGTAAGTAGACCTTGAGTGAATTAGGATCGAACCCCTTATAGTAATAAGGCTTAATCTCAACCATTGCATCACAGCCACATAGTTCAAACTCAGTGATAGGTATAACTTCATGTCTTCTACTCTTCAGAATAGTAGCACACTCACCATCAGTCCAACAGAACAAGCGAGCGAGTACACGAAGAAAGCTCTCCATGTACCCCTGCATTGTTGCTCCATCATCACAGTCAAAGCAACCACACTTCTCTTGAAGTTTATTGGTGATTTTAATTAATTCCAATTCAGGTTGCATTTACTGTCTCCTTATTTAGCAGGAATAGTTGCCATAGGGAATGGATTAAGACCTGTAAGAAGACCTTGGATGCGTTCAAATACCACAGCAGGACAAGTTTGTTCAAGTGGGATATTAGCTACAAGAAGGTGAGAGATTGGTGAGTTAGTATGTACCAAACCAAAGTTTTCATACTTGTCACAGATCACTTCACATCCTGGTTTAGATGTATCTTCTGTACGTTGAGTGTAGATAGATGATTGAGGTACAAACAAGTCGTATTGTGTCAATGCTTCTACTCTAGACAAGTCGATAACATAAGCTTCACCAGTCATAGTTTCTTCTAAGTCGTATGGCAAGTGGTAAGAAGTTCCAAAAGGAATACCTCTGAATGAGATTGATTCACCATTTACTGACCAACCTTGTGGAAGCTTACCGTCTTTACCTGGGACGATTTCAGCTTTGATTCCACGAAGAGTCAATGGATGAACATAGATTTTATATCGTGCTGATTGATTGTTCAATACATCAAGGTAGCAAGCAACTTGACGGAAAGCACCAATAACTGAACCTGAAGCATCAATAGGAGTAACCCCTGGGTGAGACATCATTTCAGCCACACCTGCGAATGGACGAAGACCTTGACCTTGGAAGTTCAACATACCTTGAACGATATGACGTTGAACGATAAAGGCGAAAGTATACCAAGCCATGAATTGTTCAGCTTCTTCATAAGACATACCCAAACGTTGGAAGATGTTAAGAAGATCTCCTTGTTTGAAGTGCATCTTGTCTTTCATCAAACGGTCAAGACGAGTTTCACAGTCCTTGAAACAGAGGTAACGTACTGGTGTAGCATCACCTGTAGCTTGCATAGTGAATTTTTCAGTGAAACAGCAGGCATCAGAAGTATCATTAGCAAAATCAGGAGCTTTAGTTCCCCAAGTGATACCTTCCATGATCCAATCGCCGTTTTTAGCTTGACGAAGTGCACCGAAAGATGATTGTTCAAAACGTTTAAGGATATCATTTACCAACTCATCATCCATGCCAACTTCACGAAGTGAAGGCTGTGCTTTTGACCAGTCACGTGAGATACCAAAAGGAATTTTACCATCTTCATTAGTGAAGTTTTCAACATTGCCTAGTTTAGCTTTTGTACGCTCATACAAGTTGTCAATAGCTTCACCTAACAAAATATCAAAGTTAGTTTTAGTCATTATTGTCCTCCAAAACGAACACGTCCGAAGCGATTAGCAACTTCTTTCGGTTCTTCTTTAGATGCTTTCTCAACAGTAGGGTTCACAGTCTCTAAAAGTTTAGCAAGTTTGCTCAACTGTCCTTCAACAGCATCTTCATTTTCTTTCTTAGTTTCAAGCTCAGCTTGTAATTGTGCTTTTTCTGATTTAAGTGCTTCTACTTCAGCTTTAAGAGTCTCAATAGCCTCAATAGCTTTAGCAAGAGCTTCACCTTCCTCAGATTTAGGTTCTTCTGCTTCAACCTTTTCTTCAGTAGCTTCAGCTTCTTCTTTCACTTCTTCTACTTCAGGTGCTTCAGTTGTTTCAGTAGCTTCAGGAGCTTCAACTACTTCAGCAACTTCAAGCTCAGTAGCTTCCTTAACTTCTTCTTCAACTTGTGCACTAAGGTGAGCGAGAACTTTATCAAGAATTTCTTTATTCTTCAAGTGTTCTTCCTCATTTCTTACTAGTAGTGAAGGTTCATATCCTCCACTCTTTGCATTACCAGGGTTTCCCACAAAGGAGAAGCCTGATATTTCTACTCTATCTGTGATAGGTACATCAATAGACCCACCATGTTCAAGGTTATACTCAGCAAGCTTAGTAAACTCTTCTAAGTCTTCTTCCCCAATCTCCTTGTGGTACCACATAAACTCAGATGAAATAGCAAAAGGCTCATCTTGAAGTAGTAAGTCCTTAATGTTGCTTAGTTCTAAATTTACATGAGGTTTTACAAGTAGATCATGTCTACCATGTTCATCAACCACAAGCTTGAGGTCAGACTTTCTGAAGTATCCCTCTCTCACAGGGTAAGCATTTAAGTCCCTGTGACCAGTACTAACATAGCCTTCAAAATCATCAGCTAAATTATCATACCAATCTTTGAGGGTTCCTTTACAGATGTACAATCTGATTGTACCATCAGGGTAAAGGACAGAACCTTCAGAGAGTAATGTCATATAACCATTAGGGTTATCAAGCCTATCAACAGATAACTTCTCAGACTCTTTTCCAGTCTTTGAGAGGTTCATAATAGAGTCTAATGAGTCCTTTTGTTCAAGGTACACATTGATTTCATCAATGATCCTCTTAGCAATCTGTGACTTAATTGGCATCCCTAACCACCTCAAACATCTTGTACTTCAACTTACGTACTTTCTTACCTCCACAGGAAGCACAGTAGGCATACTCATAAGGTACACCATCCTGTTTTAATCCTGCTTCTGTTTCGGTAGAGAAAGGTAGCTGTTCAGTTACTTCTTCTAGGCTCTGCAAAAGAACTTCATCATCAGTTTCATACCAACCTTCATTCTCCTGAGAGCTATTAGGATAAAATTCAAAAAGTTTACGTGAGTTTTGGATGATGCCCTTGTCATTTAAAAAGTTGACTCTAACTACTAGGTCACGTTTTAAAAACCTAGACACTCTAAATTTACTCACTCTTTTCCACCTTCTTCTTTTTTCCTTTAGGCGTTACTGCTTTAACTGTGGTACCTTCAGTAATGCTAGATACCTCATCAAGCTCATAACCAAACTGTTTCGCACGGACTTCACGCAGAAACTCTTTGTAAGTTTGACCTACATTTTTTGTTTCTGTCATTATTTATCTCCTGCGTATGTGATAGGGAAGCCATAACAATCAAACTCAGTTTCCTTGAGCTTAACTTCTTCCAATTCGTAGTTGAACTCATACTTATCACCACAGCAATATGTGAATGATTTGAACTTCTTGTCTTCAACATCATAGTATTGAATTTGTTCGTGTCCAACCACAACTTTACGAACTTGAGCCAAGATTGTTTCTGCTAAAGGTGATTTAAACTCTTTAGTTTCATCAGCAACTTCAATCTTAAGCTTCATTTTTGGAACTTTAATTGTGTTAGCCATCAAAGTGCTCCTTCCTGCATAATTATATTCATAATATAACATAAAAGGAGGTAATGTCAAATTACCTCCATGTTAATTAGAACTCAATTTCATCAAGTACTTTAGCTGTACCATGTTCTAAGCGATATCTGTTAATTAACTCCATAATCTCTTCCATTCTGAAAGGATCAAAGGTTGTATCAAAGTTATTAAGGAAGTCATCCTCCTTAATATGCACAGTGCCTCGAACTTCAGGCTTATCATCTTTACCTTTACCTACAACAAAACCAACAATATAGTTAGCATATAGATGACCTGACTTCTGTTCCATGAGTGCTCTTTGGTCAACCACAAAGGTGTAAACCTTTTCAGTCTTTTGTCCGACCTTTTGGTCAGCAACTTTAACTCGGTTATCGAAAGCAACTTCAACATTCACAGCGTATGATGTACGTGGTGTACGTAGCATGTTTCCTGTAGCACCAATAGTAGGAATCTTTTGTGCCACATTCTCATGACCACCATTGATTAACACTTCTGCATCAAGGTCAGTCAAGTCTGCATATTTTCTCAATGTATATACAGGTTTACCATTACGTACATACTCAGGCAAAATTTCTTTTCGTTTGGTATCTAAAAACCCTAAAACATCACTGATAACTTCAGTCATTAATTCGTCCTCCATGACGGTACATATCTTTCAATGTATTTCTAGATTTCTCCTGTTTTTCAAGCCCTTCTTTTTGTTTATCAGGTGTAAGTATCTCATACACATAAGGCTTAGGAGTTCCATAATCAGTCACAAACTTGCCTTGGGAAGTCTCATCCAAGTTTAACCAGTCATTATATGTCTTGAAAGCATTTTCATTAGCCATCTTAGCATACATAACAGTTATATCAGGATAGTACATCTTATCCATAGCATGTTCATAACTAATATTGTATTCTTTACAAACAGCTAGTACCTGTTCAGTTATCTCATCTAGAGACACAGGAACCATCTCTTCATAGGCAAGACCAGTGAACTCATCTCTAGGTTTTACTAAACCTTGAATGTAAGCCCACTGATATCTCACCAGGTAACTAATCAGCTTGAAAAAATGAAGGATTATTCTCCAAAATCTTAGAACAGTTATCAATTAATGACTGATCTGTAATGTACTGAATAAGAGAGTCACTTACTCCTAAAACTGATCCAAGAAGTTTTTCACAAGCGTCAATAACATTATCATCAAATACTTCATACACTTTGATTAAGTCTTCCACTGTGTAAATCTCAGAAGAACCATCTTCTTTAAGATCAGTGAAAGCCAAAGCAAGTGTAGAAGCATAGTGTCTAACCTTACGTGCAATACGAGGAGAAACAAATTTTTCCTCAGCATGAACTACTTGCTTATATGCTTTACCATCCATTACAATTTCAGCACCAGCAGGAGCTCCTTCTTTTGGGATTGGAAGGTAGAATACTAAAGTATAATCTTTAGGTTCTGTAGACCCAATCTTTGTAGGCTCACCATTCACAACTGAACTAGTTGGTGTTTGGACAGCTACAGGTGTGTCAGTTTGTGTAGCTTCAATAAAGCTATCCTGCATTTTTGCAAGCTCTTCAATGCTTAAAATCTTTTCTGACATGTTTTCTCCTTACACAATTAAGTTTTTAGCTAGATAGGCTTCAGCCATATCCATGTCGATATCTTTTAGTCTATCATACACATCAAGGATGTAGATATCATTATTGTAGTTATAACTACTTGCGAACTCATAGCTATCAAACTTGATATGCTCTTTTAATCCAGTAGCCTTCTGAAGAAGATGCACAATCTGACCAAGGAAGTGATCTCGCATAGGAATGATTGTATTCTTCATAGCATTATCAATGATACTGTGAGTACCAATGTTAGATACTGTTTTATCTGAGTCAAATAGTCTAGGAGGAACCCCAAACATACGACAGATAATAGCAGGTACATACATAGACAAGTAGTCAAGGAAGTCTGTAGCCTTAGTATCACGTTCAAGCTGTTCTAAGTTTTGGAAGTTCCCTGTGTACACAATAGCATCATTGAACTCAGTCTCAGAAAGCTTTTCAGCAAACTTCTCAATATCATCAATAATCTTCTGATTACGTTCTTCTTTGGCTATACGACCTAGATCAAGCAATTCCCCACTCTCAAAAGCAGTTCCTTGCTCAACACTCTCTTGTACTTGCTCTTCCAGGGTATCTTTAGCCTGAAGTGCAATAGTACCAATACCATTACGAGAAATATCATAGTTCATACGGTTTAGAATGTTAAGAATAAGCTCAACACGTTTTCTATCACGTAGAAGTGGACTCATACAGAAAGTCTGTGAAGTATCTAGCCTAACACAAGCAAACTCATCACTTGTGACAACCATTACATCTTTTTCATACTTCTTAGGGTCCTTAAGGATTAATTTAATATCTTCTTCAGAGTAATCTGTTGCAGTTCTTGGATTACCTGTCTTTTGGTCATAAGGTGTCTGATAGACATTAGTATTCTTAATCAAATAAGCTAAAGTCTGTCTCAGCACAGGTTTTTGAGGGTAATCAATCACACAGGCTAAAATATCCTTTGGATGAATCCCTACAAGACCGTCTTTAGTTCTTAAGAGACCATAGTAACCATATTTTCTATACCCTTTAGCAACCTGCTTGAGTACATCATAGTTTCTTTGACCATTAAAGTTATGAGAATACAGATACTTTCTAAGAGTATCATCCTTTGTAAAGTCATCTGTAGTCAAGCTGTTTGTGAACATATAATTCACAATATTGTCTAGGATATAATCAACATCAGGTAGATCTAAAGCAAGTTTCTCAATATCTTCAAGTGTTTCACGGACAGATATACCTCTGAAGCCTGAGCTTGCATAGATTAACCTGTCTTTGTAATCACCCTTGAAGTAGCGGTCCATTGCACAGTCTCCACCGCACTCATCCTTACGACATTTTCCACATACCATTAGGAACCTCCCAGGTAAAACAATTCTGCTACGTGGATAGATAACAATACACTATCCAGTTCGTCAGGAGATTGTCTTAGCAATTTCTTAATTTCAGCCTTAGGTCTAATCTTGACTTTTCTATCCTCAGGTTTCTGAATTTCAGATACAAAGGACATCTGTCTTGATATAGCATCCCAAACCTTACGTACAAAGGAAACTCTCTTAGCTTCCATCATACCTCTTAACATTAAGTGCATCTCAGCTCTTCGGTTAAAGGCATATTCAGCACTTGGATCCTTGGCAATAACCTTAATCTCAGTAGGTTTACCGCCAAAGTTAATATCATACACAGGGCACTTGAGCTGTCCTGATAATCTTCGCATTTTTAAGGGCTGTACTATGTGTGCTCCACCACCTGAGTCAATTCCAATAGCTTTAACCTTAAGTGTGTTGGCTATTGTCACTATCTTATCCACAATATCAATAGCTGTGATACCATCTATCCACTCAGCAGGCTTAATATCCTTAGTGTCAATAGTGGTGAAGTGGTTTTTCTTATCAACAGCAGAAATAGTCACCTGAATACTGTCAGCACCTTTATAGGCACTATCAACTCCTAAGAAGAAGTCTAATCCTTCAGTCTTCATGTCAAATGACTCAAGAATATCAGGAGGTGCATCAAAGAATGATGATCTCTCAGTAGGAAACTCACACAATAGGTTTTCCCTGATTGAGTCCTCAGTGATTGTAAACTGTGATCTCATCAGTTCTTCTTTTGTGTATTTAATACTACCTTCTTCCATAGCTGTGACAACATCTAGCCACATAATGAACTCATCATCTGCAAGCTCTTCATTTGTCATAAAGTCATAGAAGCTATTGAGTGACCGTGGGTTTGAGATTAAGTACATGATGAGCTTTCGTCCATCATCAGACTCAAATTCTCTACGTCCCATGTGACCAAGGGCAATAGGTGAAATATCTGAAGCTTCATCTCCAAACATGTTACCACCACGACCAATAACGTGGATTTTAGAAGGATCAGTAAAGTTTGAACCTGCTGATAGACCTTCTAGCTTACCACCATTCCTGAAAGAGAAACCTTCACTAGAGAATGATGACAAACCACGCTTAAGTCTCTTATCCACAGAAGTGACATCCTTCTCATCAAAGGATAGCATAGCCTTAACATCAGGGTGAGCCTTAACAAGAATTTCTCTTGCATGCTGAATGATAATCCCTGAGTATTCTTGTGTAGAACCTACAGCATAACAGTTCTCACCTTCATAGGCAAAATGATTAGACATAATACCACAAAGGAAAGACTTACCATAACGAGGTGTAGCTACACAGTAGCCTGTTTTATAGTCACCACTAAGGAAAGCCCCAAACTGAACAGCTTGGGACCACCACAATTCTATGTTGAACTCAGAAAGTGCTGTAGTATACCCTAATTTATAGTATTCTAGCTCTTTCTCAAAACCATGTCTCTCTCTAATGGTATTTCTCTTAAAGTGCTTAGGTATTTTACCTTTCACAGCATCCTTAAGTTGGTCCTGAGGAGTTACTTGGTCTAAAAGAATACTTAGCTTCTCTTTGTTCGATAGAACCTTACGCTTCTGAATAAGTGACCCAACATCTGCATCTTGGGTGTGCATATACTATATCTCCTCCTGTGTAACTAAGTTCTTCAGAAATAGATGCTGAAGGAGCAACAGCCTGAAAGCTTTCAGTCACAGGAATGGTTAGACCATCCATAGCTCTACAGATAGGACAAGTTTTATCATCCCCTATAGCGTTCCATGTTTTAAGGAGCTTAACCCCTGTGACATCTTCAAACAGCTTAGAGCTTTGCACTGAAGCTTTCTCAATACCCATCTGAACCTCACTGATAGCTAGTCTATCAATATTGCTCCAATAGGTATTGAGGATATCTTCCTTACTCATTGTGTCTCTGTTATCTTCAACTAGCTTCTGAATACTCTTTCTGTGATCTCGAAAGATATCCTTGAGCCTGTGACGATTACTTCTCACAAAAGCTGTGGTATCTACCTTGTTTCTGACTTCAATAAGGTTTTGAGGAGTCACATTATATCCTAGAACATCTAAGATATAATCAACTTCTCCTAAAAACGACTCTGAGTACATGTCTGTGAGATAATTAATAATTTCTGCTTCTGCTGTAATATAATCCCCACCATACACTACAGAAGTCACAAATTTCTCAATCAGTTCTTTCACAGACTGAATATGCTTATCAAACAGATGCTCTTGTGGATTATGTGAAGCCATTACATATCTCCAAATAGTTCATCCAATTTAGCTTTAGTATAATTCTTAAGCTCCTCAACACCATCTTTAGTGTCATGATTAACATTGACAGTAGTTTGTGTAGCTTTACCTTCAATACGGTCAGCCCATTCTTTACGATCAAAGCTATTCTCGTAAGAAGCCATGATCTGAAGCATAGCGTTCTTAGCCACAGGTGTAGCAGGAGGAATGTTATTATACACAGCAAAGCCTACCTTGTTGACGATAACCTCATCTACATCAATCAGTCCCCACCGCATTTGATATAGTTTGAGAGAGTCTTCATCAAGCAAGCTAAGCTCTCGCATAGTCTCAGAGTATAATTTGCTATGTTTAGTCACAACAAAGTACCTCCAAAAATTATTATACACCCTACAGGGCTTGAACCTGTATTGCAAGCTTAGAAGGCATGTGTTCTATCCAGTTGAACTAAGGGTGTAAGAGGAGGGTGCTGAAACCCTCTTTCCTCATAAGGAGTAATCAACCAACGGTAAACAACCGCAATAGCCCTAAGACCTCTCACAATTTTAGGGCATTAAGAAAGGAAAGGTAATGGATAATTACCAAAGTGTGTAGACGGATTTGAACCGACGATAAAGCTTTTGCAGAGCTCTGCCTTGCCACTTGGCTATACACACAGGAGGGACAATTACATTGCCCTTCGTTTAAGAGTACAATTAGTATATCACACAGATAGGTTACTGTCAACCCTTTTTGAGAAATATTTCCCTAGAATAATAGCTTCAGCCTCATCATCTGTGCTTACTTCTAGTCCTTTATCCTTACATAGCTGAATAGCCTTCTGTTTAGCCTCTTCTCGCTTACCATTTAGTCCATAAGACTTTCTCCACACAGTGGGCATAACAAACTCCACCTGTGAATTAAAACACTCTCTAATGACCATTCCTTGAATAATACCTAGCATTGCTAGTACTTTCTGATTCTTAAGGACTTTCAGTTCTTCAATCACTACAACATCAAAACTACCATACTTAGCAAACAATAATCTCACAAACTCAGCCATATAATGACCTCTAATCACAAAATCCTTGTCATCACTCTTGATAGTTCCATAGTCAATTATTTTACCATCATTCAGTATAGCATATCCTGAACTCTTGGATGATAAATCTAAACTTAATATCTTCATGACTCAAGTGTATCACACCTGTGAAACTGTGTCAAATAGCATTGGGGTTCATAACTATTTTAGATAAGATAATTACTTATATCCTTAAGTATATAGTATTAAGTAAGTATCTTATACAATATAGGGATAGACCCTAATAGTGAAATCACAGTGTTAGTCCACAGGATCATCAAGATTATCATTAGGGGTCTATAACTATTTAGTATAAGATATTAACTAATATTATTAATAATTATCTTATACAAGATAGAAATTGACTCCAATAATAAATGAGTAAATACACTTCACAGAAAATCAGCTAATTTCTTCCTGTGAATATTGACTATATGGTAAAAATGTGTTAGGATAGTTTAAAACACACAGGAGGTATATATGGAAATCAGCAAAATCTGTAATTTAGCCTTTAATAACCAAGGAATTGACTGTCATTCAGTAGTTCCTGGTCATTTTTACCAGTTAGCTAAGAAAATGGAGAATAAAAAGGTAGTTGAGTACACACTTAAGGAAAATATTAGGCTATTCCTGTGTCATTACTTAGGAGTCACAGTGGAGTATGATGAGATAGTCTACAACCGTAAACCACTATATGAACTTGTAGGTAGAGATGTATTCGTTATGAAGCTTCATGCCTTTAAATACATGAAACTCTATAACAACCTTGGTAGAGGTTACACAATGGACTTTCTTAGATGTCTTGCTGAGGACTATTCTCCACAGGAAGTAGTCAGCTTTGCCTATTCCACAGTGTATAACAGCTATAACGACTTAAGGGTAACTGACTTTCAAATTATCACTAAGCTACCTGTGGACTTCTTCTCCTTTGCATCAGGGAGTAATCTATTAACCCCTAAGATCATCAGGTTAGCTATAGGTGAGGAGTTTATCACTCCTGATAAGTATTCAGAATATCTTCTCACACAGGAAGAAGGAATGAAGGATAAAAGAGAAGCTTATAAGAAATATCTTAAGCGTTGGTTACTAGCACACTACGATCACAATAGCACAGTAGTGAGAGAGTATCCTGATTATCAAATGGTCATCACATCTCGTATTCGTAAATACACAAGGTATAAGCTTCTCAGAGACTTCATTCAGGATAACTTCCCCACAGATCATGCTTACTACATCACATTTAGAAATAGCAAGCCAGTCATCACAGAGCGTATTCAGCTCATCTTAGACAGCTCTCATACACATCCTATAGACTTCTTCTTCAACACAATCCTTAGCAAGCTAGATAGTCTTTACAATAATCCTAAGACCACAAGAGAGTACTCAAATAGCCTTAGGGAGTTCATCCGCTATCACCGTTATTCTAAGTCATTACCTAATAGCCACTCATTTTAGCTCACAGGACTTTAGCCTTCTTACTTACAGTCTCTAAGCTATTAGTCCTTTAGCTTAATTTTGTAAATCTTCAAGGATTATGTAATTATGTTGTATATAATCTTGTATAAGTAATGTATAGTAATAATGTACTACAATATAACCTATTTTATCCATAAAGACTTCACTGCTGAATAGGCAAATTTGGGTGAGGTCTTTTTAAGTTTAATTTTTAATCGACCTTAAGGGTGAATGGGTGAGTCATTGGTATTAAAGCTTTTAACCTAATTTTACCTTATAATTTTGGTTGGTGAATGGGTAAGGTATGCTAAAGTGTTGGGACTGTAAGAGTTGACCTATTTTTACCTTATAAAACTTAGTGGTGAATAGGTAAATCTCAGCCCTCATCCCCTCTGTCCATTTTTTAATCGACCTAACAAAACAAACATTTTTAAACACTTCCTTCACTAGCCCCTTCTTTATCGTCTTAACAATACACCCACAAAAACAGCTATTTTATTGATTAGTCTTTACTTTTGATACGTGACAATGGACAATACTTTTCATACCATCCCACCCACTTCATCTATACCTATCCCTCCCCTCTCTCCTCTCTCTACCCCTATACCATACCCATACACTTTACCATTACACCCTACTATTATATCCTAAATCACTATACTCTTCTATATCCCTGTACTGTTCTATATTTACCTACTTATAATACTATACTATTACACTACATTATACCACTACATTATACTGTTACACTATACTACAGTCTATTAGTAAATAGAATAAGGTCATATATTATAGTCTGATAGTCTGACTATCTTTGACCTTTAATAGCCTAAAGCCTTATCATTACTGACCATTACTGACCATTTAGACTAACTTATTTACTTTACTATTCTGTAACTTACCTGTGATATTGTGCATATAGAAATAGTCTTAATCGTTAAAATAAATTGAAATAAATTATATTTTATTTACATTTTCTATTGACAATAAACCTACATAATGCTATAATAGATACATAGTTAAGGCGAAATGTAAAGCCTAAATAAATTAAAATAATTTATAAAAACTTTACAAAAACACTTGACAAATAAATTACATTACTGTATAATAGATAATGTAAAGGATAGGTTATCACTTATCAAAGAAAATCAAAATCTAAAGGAGAGTCAAGATATGACTTACAAATTCGAATATAAAAACGCTGAACTTTTCGCTTCTAAAATGTCAGTATATGGATATCGCTTATTCATTATGATTGACCATGAAAATGGTACTTACTTCTATGGACAATCACATAGTACTGTAGTAAGTTTACACAAGGCTGAATACATTCACTCAATGAATATGCTACAAAGAGATATCAGAAAAATGAGAGATCAAATGGAATCACGTGGTTACCATAAAATGACTGATGAAGAGTGGTATAGCCAAATTGGATAAAATAAGCCCTAAACAGTCAAGCTGTTGTCCTATCTTGCAATGGATAGGAGGGTATAAGGTCAAGGAATAGTGACCACGGAGCTATCAAAATTTGAAATACTACCCTATTTGTGGATAATAGGCATAGGTTTCATGAGACAAGCCAAAAGCATCTAAACAAAATTTCAAAATCAATGGAGAAAACAAAAATGAGCAAACAACTTGAAAAACTAACAGAAAAAGCCTTAAGAACAGGGTTCGCAAACCTAAATGGTCGTTACTATATCTATTATCAAGGATACAGCGAACTAGAAAGCAAATGGCAGGTACAATATGACAATGAAACAGGAGACCTAGAGCTCTATCATTGGGGAACTAAAATTTTGAAACTTGGAAGCCTTAAAGCTTCAAAACCTATTGTTAAGGAGTTTTACGGACAATCTAAATCAGATCGTGATGCACTTACATTTATGTTTCATTACTTTGATTTACCTTATGGTGCAAGCTATCGCCCATCTGTGGATACTTTCAGTGTATGTGCTGACTTCGGTACAGGTACAGAAGAATGGAAAACAGTTTAATCAAGTATTATAAAATTGAGTTTGAAGGGTATGAGCCCTTCTCACTCAAAACTAACTATAAAAGAATGATAAATAAGGTGTTATACCTTGTGGAGGATTTCTCAGAGATTGACCGTAAATATATTAAGTCAATCAAGGAAACAACACAAAATGAAGCTGAAAAGTTACCTATTATCACAATATTGAAAGGAAAATAAAAAATGTTAAAACTAATTATTTACAAGAAAAAAGCTTGTATCTACCTTGTGGGAGGTACTAAAGAAGCTGTTATCACACTAGATAAAACTGAGAGCTTTTACCAAATTTTCTCAGAGTTGACCTTTACGCTTAACCATTATTTTTGGGATATTTATGAAGGTTTTTACCATAAGGGTAAATTTTATAGTACCACTGATAAATGGGAAACAGCAAAGATTTTTGAAGAATTGGTTAAGGAGAAGTAAAAATGTTACCAATTTTTGAAACGTTAGACGGTCAAAGTCGAATCTATATTGAATTTGAAGGTATGGGTACATATTTAGTAAAGTATTATCCTGATATTGATGATGAATATGATTTTTACTCTTCATTTTATGAAGGTGAAAGAACTGATGAAGAATGGCTAGAAACTGTTTGCCTATATGAAAATTTAGATCCTAAAGCATTTGTGAAAATTGGTGAAAGTGGTTATTAAGGAGAAATAAAATGAAAATTAAAGTGAACTATAAGGATTTAAAAATTGGAACTATTTATAAGGTTATATCAGCCGTTTTAACAGCGCTATTATTGTTTGCTTGTATTTCCCTTGTGATCGTCACAAAAGACAACCAAAAGCAAATAAAGAGCCTTCAGGATCGTATTGAGACTATCACAAAGAACAGCATGGAAAACCCTGATGCAAACCAAAACTTAAAAGATAGTCAGATCACAAGAAAATATATGATAGATGATGACTGCTTTGTGGAAGTGTGGGACTCACAATTTAAAACACTGAGAGCCTATACTGTGGAATTTGATGAGTGGGAACACTTTAAAGTGGGGGAAATTTGGTGATGTTTTACCATAAAGAAAATTTAAGAAGATTAAAGCTGTTTAAAGAGTTAGAACCTGATTTTAAAATTGATAAGGTATTTTATTTAATGGAGCCTATAGAGTATGATTTTAAGTATTTAGATATAGGATCTTATATTGTAAGTAAACCATTTGTCAGTAGTCACACAGGTGATACTATAGTAACTATAATTGACCTTGAGCGAAAAATGCAAGGTCACAAAATGGATATTTCTACTAGAACACGGAATCAAGGTTTCACCTGTTGGCGAATAAAAGTAGATGATTTTAAAAAACAATTTAAAACAGCCCCTTTTGGAGCTTCCCTTAACTTTCTATATAAAGGAGAGCAAAATGACTAATTATAAATTGTTTTTAAGTAATTATAAACTATTAAAAAGTGGAAACCCTGAATATATTTTTGAAAGCTATTATTATAAAGCTGATAGATTAAAAATAGTTAAGTGTGTAGTAACTTTTGAGTATGATGGACTATGGTTTGAAAAGGATAACATTTATGCTTGTTATATTAGTAGCAGTTCATTTGATTTATTTAGATCGGAAGAGCACACGTCT
>ERZ507021.234-NODE-234-length-25376-cov-43.7244_pt1 | contig 25376 bp, 8 predicted proteins | sample MGYA00512877_ERZ507021 | MGnify/ENA metagenome assembly ERZ507021 | reverse complement strand
AGGTGGGACGACGAAATCGAATTCTAACGAATTACCGATTTCTGTCCCACTCTCTAGCATGCAGACAAACTACTTCTACATCAAACCACCTAAGTGATACTAAAAAATTAAAATCAATCGATTCTATTAGGCTCATACAAACATACTCTATAACTTTCCGCCGTGAGAAACGTTTCCAAAATGAGTTTGTATCTTAGTGAAGCGCCTAGGCAAGACACAGTAGCTGATTGAACTCTTCTCTCGCTTGATCAGCTCGGAAGAATTCTAATCAGCCTTGTGGGGGTAGGACGACGAAGCGCCATGAACGATATCGCTTCTGTCCTACTCCCATTTTACGGGCTTTGTATCTTATTCTTTCTCAAACAATTGATAGTAATCTGCAATAGTCATTTGGGCTTTTTCTTCTTGATTGAGGTCTTGGACGATGTGTCCGTCTTTCATGACAATCAAGCGATTTCCATATTTCAAAGCATCTTCCATATGGTGAGTGATCATAAGAGCTGTGAGGGCATCTTGTTTCACAAACTCATCCGTCAAGGTCATGAGCGCCTGACTGGTTTTGGGATCCAAGGCAGCAGTGTGTTCGTCTAGAAGCAAGAGTTCTGGACGTTTCAGTGTCGCCATCAACAGACTCAAGGCTTGTCGTTGCCCACCTGATAGAAACTCAACGGCTGTGTCGATATGATTTTCCAAGCCATTGCCGATCTTAGCAAGGACTGTTTGAAACTCTTCTTTATAGCTGGCCAAGTGACGCGGAATCAAGCCACGTTTCTCTCCGCGAAACTTCGCTACCAAGAGGTTTTCCGCTACTGTCATGCGAGGCGCCGTCCCCATTTTAGGATCTTGAAAGACCCGCGATAGGTACTTGGCTCTTTTTTCAGGAGAATAGTTGGTTACATCTTCCCCCAAAATATAAATCTTCCCACTGCTCACCGGAAGCGTCCCAGCAATGGTATTAAAGAGGGTTGATTTTCCAGCTCCATTCCCCCCCAAAATTGTGATAAAATCATGCTCTCGAATTTCCAAGGAAACATCATCCAGAATGACTTTTTCTTCGTTCATCCCATTGCTCACGGCTTTGGTTACATTTTTTAATTCTACAATTGCTGTCATTTACTGAGTTTCGCTCCTTTCATGATTTTTCCCTTAAAGGTTGGAATCATCAGGCAGATAGCCAAGATCAAGGCACTGAAGATTCGAATATAGCTGGTATTGATACCAAGCGCAATCACGGCCCAAATCAAAAATTGGTAGGCGATCGATCCGATCGCAATACTGAGCAAGCGCTCTGTCAATGTGACATTTGAAAAGAGAACCTCTCCAATAATGAGGCTGGCAAGCCCAATAACGATGACACCAATCCCGCGTGAAGCATCCGCATAGCCTTCTTGCTGGGCCATCAGTGCACCAGAAAGAGCAATAATCCCATTTGAAATGACCAAGCCCATCAATTCCATCCGGTCTGTGTTGATCCCAAAGCTCTTGGCCATATCTGGATTGTCCCCTGTCGCAATATAGGCTTGACCCAAGCGTGTATCCAAGAAGAAGATCAAACCAAGGATCACAAGCGTGACGAAAATCAAGCCAATCAGAATCTCATTGAACCCACTGGCAAAAGGAAGAAATTCCTGAATTTTTTTATAGCCCAGAAGTCCCAAATTGGCCCGCTGCATCACAAATAGAATGACCGAGTTACAAGACGTCATTACCAGGATCCCTGACAAGAGTGTCGGGATTCTTCCTTTTGTGTAGAGAAGACCCGTCGCAAGTCCTGCCAAGCACCCTGCTCCAATAGCAGCCAGCGTCGCAAGGAGTGGATTGACCCCTTTGGTAATCAAGGTCACCGCCACCGCTCCTCCAAGCGGGAAGGAGCCTTCTGTCGTCATATCTGGAAAATCTAGAATTCGGAACGTCATAAAGATTCCTAACCCTAAAATGGCCCAAATCAAACCTTGTGAAACAATTGAATTAATCATAGTTTCTCCCTTCGATAATAGTAGTTTAATTGTATCACAAATATGGAGGAGAACCTATAGGAAATTGTCATCAATTCCCTTTTCATGCTTTATAAAAAAACCAAAAGGTAGTGCCTTCTGGTTTTTAATCGTGATATTTTTTTTAAAGGATTAAAAGAACATCTTAATCTTCTTTTTTCTTTCGAGCAAAACCAAAGCCTCCTGCAATTACACCAAGCAAGCCAAGGCTGGTAAGAGCTGTTGCTGATTCCCTTTAGTAATAAGGTTTGTGCAAATATTTCTCCTCCAGTTGCTTTTATCACTAATTTGTACCTTTTTTTAAATGCGAGGAAATTTTGTGTCAAACGTTTTCCGTTTGTTCATTTTTCTGAATCAAAAACCTTTATTTAGTGCGGTTTTCTAATAATTTCATGAAAGTTTACATGCTGGCTTTCATTCTTAAATTGACACTATCTAGTGAAATGTCGTATACTTATTGGCATCGATAGAACAATTTACTTTAAACTGTTCAACGAACTATACAAACAGTATGTGGGAGAAAAAAATGAATCAACAAAAAAATAGTGTCTCTGAAAAAGGGCACGGCTATTTCCGCAAACGCAACAAGGCATTGGTCTCTATGATTACCCTTTTTGGAGCCTTGATGGTAAGCTCTGTTGCCATGGCTGACGAGGTCAACAGCAATCCGACTTCTGAGATTTCAGCAACCGCTCAACCAGTAGCAACCAACACCAGTACTCCTACCACTACTAGTGAGGAAGGTACTACGACGGAAGCAACGTCTTCGCCATCGGAATCAACACCAACTGTAACTGCCACTCAACCGGTCAGTGCAGCTCCAGCAACTACTTATAATACTCCAAAAATCACCAACGATGTCACCTTTGATAAAGCGACTTATAAAAGTGGCGAAGACGTCCGCATTTCCATCAACAACTCTGAAGTGGTTTCATCTGATGTCACTGTCTCTCATTTAGATCAGGTCATTTATGAAAAGAAAAACGTTGAAGGTAGCGAACTGACAATTCCAAGTACTGTCTTTTCACCTAATGCTGGATTTATCGTAGATGTCCTTGGTAAGAAAGCAGATGGTTCCCAAGCCTTTCATAAGGCAGCGGGTCTTGCTGTTGAAGATGACTGGACGATCTACCCACGTTATGGGGTGGTTGCCGGCTCAAAAGACAATCACAACTCCATCACCAATGATCAGGTAGAAGGCTACAAGAATAGTATTGACCAATTGGCCAATATGCACATCAACAACTACTTCTTCTACGATGTCTACAATACACCTGCCAACCCATTCCCAGCAAATGTTGAACGTTTCACTCAAGATTGGGCGACTTTCTTGATTCCAAATAGCGAAACAGATCCTGACAAGCGCAAGTCCTACTTACCTGTCATCGATACAGAAGCAGTCAAAGAGCTAGTGGCTCATGTCCATTCAACTGGTGCCAAAGCCATGCTCTATAACATGATTTACGCGGTTTCCCTGAAAGAAGGGGTCCCAAATGAAGTAAAAAGTGCCATTGTTCGCAATCTACAAGACCATTTCAACTTTGGTAAAAAGGGTGATGTCACAGCGACCGATATCCAACAATTTCTCGATCCGGGTGATCCAAATTGGCAAAAATTTATCATTGAAGTCATGACTAAAGCCATGAAAGAAGGAAATTTTGATGGATGGCAAGGGGATACCATGGGATCTAACTGGGTGGAAAAAGTCAGTGAACCTGGAAAAGGCTTCTCTTTGAGCGAACACTATCCAGAACTAGCCACAGCTGCGACAGAGGCCCTAAAAAAAGAAGGCTATGATTTCATGATCAACGATATCTCCACTGGAGATGCTGATCGACTAGGTAAGACCAATGTCTCTGCACCTTATGCGGAAGTTTGGGGAGATAGCATTGCCTATGACTCTACCTACCAAGCCTTGACTCGTCTCACCGAACGGATGCGTGATTTATACAAGGGGAAATCTCCTATCATCGCAGCCTATACCCATCGTGGTAAAAATGCATCAGCCCTCAGCAAAGACAACGAATTGCTGACAGATGCCATCATCGCAGCGAGCGGTGGTTACCATATGACGACTGCAGCCCTCAATACTTCTCAGGATGCTAAAGGTTTTGGGGTGATCCAAGCAGAATGGTATCTCAATCAAAACCTACCAGTCAATGCTGACTTTGCCAATGCAGAATTCAACTACCAAGAATTCATCGTTGCTTATCAAGAACTTCTCCGCGGGCGCGAAACCTTGGCGCATGATACTCGTCGGATTGTAGACAATACAAATGTACTGGTGAACGGCAACTTCATCGGATCCAACCTAGATAATGCTGACGGGGTTCAACCTGGAACCGTTTATACCATTACAAAAGAAACCAAGACAGGTGATCGGATTGCTCACTTGATCAATTTGGTCGGCATCACTGAAAACAAATGGAACAGCGCTGTGAATACAACCGAAAAATTGACCAATATTCAAGCTTTTGTTCCACTCGGAAAAATCACAAAAGACCAGGCTGAACACGCCAGCATTTACTGGGCAACACCTGATGCTGTTGAAGGAAAATACAACATCAACCTCCGGGAAACAAGCGCAAATGTTTATTATGACGGAGGAGCTGGCCAATGGATGGCTGCTATCGATGTTCCGAGTCTAGATGTATGGGATATGCTCTACGTCAAACTCAATGAAGCCGCTCATGTTCTTTATCAAGACGAAAACGGAGTTGAGCTAGAGCGTTCCAGTGATTTAGTTGGTCATACAGGTGAAAAGATCAACTACTCGACAAAAGAAACCATTGCCAACTATTTGAAGAAAGGCTATGAACTAGTAGAAAATGGCTTCGATGCAGACGGACAACCAAACTTTGACCGCGACGCTAACAACACAAATGAAGATGGCGTTCAAGAGTTTATTGTCCGCTTGGCACCAAAAATTGTAGAATTTTCTGCAGCACAACCCATCCAAGCCGGTCAAGTTGTTCCAGGAGACAGCGAGGGGCGTGTCTATCCAACTCCTCTAGCTCCAGCTGGTCAAACAACGGCTGATCTGAATCATTTGTCTGAAACAGTGACTCGTACAGCGACCTATGTGACTGAGGACCAGGATGGATCTAACCGCCAGTCTGCAGGAATAGCTGACCAAACTGACAGCCTTCATTTCACTCGCAAAGGTACCATCAATTTGGTGACAGGTGAGACAAGTCTTGAAGACTGGATAGCGCAAGACGGCACAAGCTTTGTAGCTCTTGAAAATCCCGTCAAAAAAGGCTATGTTGTCGTAGCAGAAGAATCGACTGATGCCGTCTCTTCTGATCTGACAAAAGCAGGAGAACATACAGGCATTCATGCTGATGCAGCAGACATCACAGATACGGTCATCTATCGCCCAGTCGGTGCCTATAGGATCAGCTATGCTACTGGTAAAGAGCCAGCCCATGCTCAAAAAGAGATCCCTTATCTAAACGATCCCACAAATCCAACTGCTATCGCATCTCCTACTGCTATCCTTCCTTACGTGGAGGGATTAGAGCCAAAAGATGCTCGTGGACAAGTCTTAAACCTTGTGGATCCTCTTGACGAGACCAAAGGCTATCTTCTTCCAAGCCCTGATTCTCCAACAGCTGATACTGCTATTACCTATGCCATCAGCAAAGGATCTGTCAGAGTACGATTCCTCACTGAGGGAGGCGACACTGATCTGCAAGAGGCGCAAGACCTTGCTACAGAGGTAGATTTCGGCACCAAGTACACCAGTGAGGCCCCAACAGAAATCACAAAAGATGGTCGTATCTACCACCTAGTTGGACACCGTGCTGATTCTGCTGATCCAAGTGGCACAGTCACTAAGGGAATGAAAACTGTCATCTATGATTACAAGTTAGCTACGGGAACAGTCATCGCGCGATTTGTCATCCAAGATACTAGCACTGAATTGCAACCAGAGCTTGCTGTTGCAACAAATGTGGACAATGGAACCCCTTACGTCGCTAGCGCACCAGATGAGATTTCCTACGACGGCCACATCTACGAACGGATCGGTGTAGCTGAACAAACTGGAAACGTAGAAGTGGGAACAACCATCTTGATCTTTGCCTATAAGGTCAAAGAAATCCCTACTCCACAACCATCCCCAGAAACAGAAAATGAAGAAACAGTTAGCCCTCTTCCTTCCGTGACAAAAGCAAACACGACTGATGCTCATGAAGAAAAGGGATCAACACTTCTCTCTAACAAAGAAGAGGAGAAACCTCTTGAAACAACAAGCCAAAAAGAGGAACTCCCTGAAGTTGTTCCTAACACCCCTCAAGAAGGAACTCATCTACCTGCAACAGGTGAAGAAACCTCTCAGCTAGCCCTACTTGGACTTGGCCTCTTAGCAGGTTTGTCCAGTCTTATCCCTTACAAAAAGAAACAAGAGTAGATCCCAAACACAAAGAAACTTCCTATGGAATTCTGTTCCAAGGAAGTTTTTTTATATTTATACAACTCATTCAGAGTCTAGATCCCTTTTATGAGGGTGACTGACGACAATAAGGGTGTGAAGTACTACCACTCCAAACCCTACTGTATTCCAATTCAAAGTGGATTCATTCCCCTTGTTGCCGGCAGTTTGAAAGATCAAATTGCTTTACTAGTATACTGTTTTCTCTACTTCAAGTCAATGGAATTTTACTGAAACTAGTAACCGAATGAAATGAATATATAGAATTTTACTGAAACTTTTTCATCACATTTATGCATGTTTTTCTAAGTTTCCAATACCAAACAAAGAGGCCTTGCTCTTTCGAGCAAAGCCTCTTCCTGTTGGATCTAAAATTGTCACCTCATCAACAAGTTTGCTGATGTCACCTCAATTTTAGTCTTCGCGTTTTTTGCGTTTTGCAAGTCCCGCAAGGCCAACCATACCAAGTGCAGCACCTAACAATGCAGCAGATGCTGATTGTTCTTCACCAGTTTCAGGAAGTGCTGGAGCTGGAGGAGTTGTAGGTGTTGGTGGCGTTGGTGGTGTTGGCGGTGTTGTTGGTGGTGTTGGTGGTGTATTCGGTGGTGTTGTCGGCGGTGTATTCGGTGGTGTTGTTGGTGGTGTATTTGGCGGTGTTGTTGGCGGTGTTGTTGGCGGTGTTGTTGGCGGAATAACAGTGTTGTTAAACTCTGTATCTTCTGGCAACTGAGTAATAGCCGTCAATACTTTACCGTCTTTGTTAATCATAATACCCACAGTGGCAACCATCTTATCGTATTCGATGCTAGAATCTGTGCCACGGATTTCTTCTACATGGTAGAGATGAGTTCCTTCTTCACCACGTTTGAATTCAAGATTTGAGAAGGTGATCTTACCAGCCGCATCATTGGTTACGGTTTCGATCACATTTCCTTTTTCGTCCTTAAGAACGAAGCTGAATTCACCAGCCTTCAATGCACGACCTTCCAATTTCTTAGTGAATTGGAATTGAACCTTAACTGGAATGTTGACTACACGTTTTTCAGTTGGTTTTTCTGGTTTTTCTACAGTCTTCTTAGTTGGATCGTATTGGTGTACGATTTGTGAAGCTGTATTTTCAATGTCCACACCATCTTGAGCAGATTGTTTAATTTCTGCAGGAATTTCAAACTTGTAGTAACGTCCAAAGGCCAACTTAGTTGTGTCGATAACTTGTGTATTTTCTGCGTCTCCAAGTGACTTAGTCAAGTCTGCTTTAGATGTTGCAGTAATCACACCGTTTTCAACCTTGATATCAAACTTAGCTGTTACATCTTCTCCTGTTACAGAGTCGTATGCCTTAATATCAGCTCCGTTGACAGTCAAGTTTGCACTGTCATATTTATCTGTAACACCAACAGATTGAATATTGTGTGCTTCAGTGAATTTAGTTGTATCCAACCATACTTGGTAGTATACTTTATCACCTTTCTTGAGTGTCTTCGTATTGATATTTTGAGCTTCGTTGTTATCAGTCTTATCAACGTAAGGATTTGCATTTGTGTCCGCAACTTTATTCTTCAACTCGTCATCATCATCGAGAAGTTTCACACCTGTAAGATCGAATTTAGATTCGTTCAAGATGTATTTCTCTGGGTTGAATTCTGGAGTTTCAGGTGGACGAACAGTGTTGTTGAATTCTTTATCCGCTGGATCAGTTACGTTAGTGATGAGAGCTTTCGCTGTTCCGTCATGTTTAACTTCTACAGTTACTACTGCTTTCATCTCATCATAAGTGACAGTTCCATCAGTACCTTTCACTTCTTCAACTGTGTAGTTGTGAACGCCTTCTTGACCTTTCTTGAACTCAAGTTTAGAGAACTTAACGTTACCAGCCGCATCGTTCTTAACTGTTTCAACAACTTTACCTGTTGAATCTTTAAGTACGAAGCTGAACTCGTTAGCTTTAAGCTCACGGCCTTCCAATTTCTTAGTGAAGTTGAATTCTACTGATACTGGCACGCTGTTTACACGTTTTTCAGTTGGTTTTTCAGGTTTTTCAACTTTCTTAGTAGTTGGGTTGTAGTAGTTTACTACTTGAGCCGCAGTATTTTCGATGTCTACTCCGCCTTTAACGTCAGCTTTCACTGTAGCTGGGATATCAAACTTGTAGTAACGTCCGAATTCGAATTTAGTTGTGTCGATGACTTGTGTGTTTTCTGCATCGCCAAGTGACTTAGTGAAGCCATCTTTAAGTGTTGCAGTAATCACACCGTTGTTCACAGTGATATCGAATTTAGCTGTTACATCCGCACCAGTCTTACCATCGTATGCTTTAATAGCTGAAGCTTCAACGTCGACTTTTGCCTCATCGTAGTCATCTGTGATTCCTACTGATTGGATGTTGTCTTTGTTGTTTGCATCAAATTTAGTTGTGTCAAGCCATACTTGGTAAACCAATTTATCTTTTGGTTTAACAGTCTTAGTATTGATATTCGCAGCTTCGTTGTTAGATGCATCGTCCACATATGGGTTCGCATTGGTATCTGCGTACTTGTCTGCCAACTCTTTATCATCATCTAATAATGAAGTTCCAGTCAAATCAAATTCTTTTTCGTTTAGAACATATTTTTCTGGATTGAATTCTGGAGTTTCTGGAGGAGTTACACGGTTGTTAAATTCTTTGTCCGCAATGTCGCCTACAGTTGCCACAAGAACTTTAGCAGTACCATCGTGTTTCACTGTGACTGTTACATTCGCTTTCATGGTGTCGTATGTAACGGTTGCGTCGCTTCCTTTAACTTCTTCTACTGTGTAGTTGTGTACGCCTTCTTGACCCTTCTTGAATTCAAGAGCTTTGAACTTAACGTTACCAGATGCATCATTGCTTACAGTTTCAAGAGTCTTACCTTCTGAATCTTTAAGCACGAAGCTGAATTCGTTAGCTTTCAGTTCACGGCCTTCCAAGCGTTTCGTGAAGTTGAATTCTACTTCAACTGGAACGTTGTTTACACGTTTTTCAGTTGGTTTGCTTGGTTTTTCAACTTTCTTAGTTGTTGGGTTGTAGTAGTTCACTACTTGAGCCGCAGTATTTTCAATATCTACACCGCCAGGAACGTCTGCGTTCACAGTTGCTGGAATGTCAAATTTATAGTAGCGTCCAAACTCGAGCTTAGTAGTATCGATGATTTGAGTGTTTTCAGCATCACCAAGTGACTTAGTGAAGCCATCTTTGAGGTTAGCTGTGATTACACCGTTAGAGATTGAGATATCAAACTTAGATGTAACATCCGCACCTGATACTGAATCGTATGCCTTGATGTCTGAAGCATTCACAGTCAACTTAGTTTCATCGAAGTCATCTGTGATACCAACTGTTTGGATGTTATCTTTGTTATTTGCGTCAAACTTAGTTGTATCCAACCATACTTGGTAATAAAGTTTTTGGCCACGTTTCACAGTCTTGGTGTTCAAGTTTTCTTCTTCGTTGTTTGATGCATCGTCCGCATATGGGTTAGCGTTTGTATCCGCAACCTTGTTAGCCAATTCTTTGTCATCATCAACGAGTTTTGTACCTGTTACATCAAATTTCGCTTCAGAAACAACATATTTCTCTGGTTGGAACTTAGGTTCTTCTGGAGGTGTTACACGGTTGTTAAATTCTTTATCCGCAATGTCGCCTACAGTCGCGATCAGAACTTTAGCTGTTCCATCGTGTTTAACTGTGACTGTTACATTCGCTTTCATTGTGTCGTATGTAACGGTTGCGTCTGAGCCTTTAACTTCTTCTACTGTGTAGTTGTGAACGCCTTCTTGACCTTTCTTGAATTCAAGAGCTTTGAACTTAACGTTACCAGCCGCATCATTGCTTACAGTTTCAAGAGTCTTACCTTCTGAATCTTTAAGCACGAAGTTGAATTCGTTAGCCTTAAGTTCACGACCTTCCAAACGTTTCGTGAAGTTGAATTCCACTGGTACTGGAACGTTGTTTACACGTTTTTGAGTAGGTTTCTCTGGTGTTTCAACCTTCTTAGTTGTTGGGTTGTAGTAGTTTACAACTTGCGCTGCAGTATTTTCAATATCTACACCAGCAGCAACATCAGCTTTCACTGTTGTTGGAATGTCGAACTTGTAGTAACGTCCAAATGCGAATTTAGTTGTGTCGATAACTTGAGTATTTTCTGCATCTCCTAGAGATTTAGTGAAGCCAGCTTTAAGAGTTGCTGTGATTACTCCGTTATTAACTGTAATATCAAATTTATCTGTTACTTCTGCGCCTGTTATTGAATCGTAAGCTTTGATCTTAGTTGAATCAAGTTCCAACTTCGCTTCATCGTAGTCATCTGAGATTCCTACAGATTGGATGTTTTCTTTGTTAGTTGCTGAGAATTTAGTTGTATCCAACCATACTTGGTAAACCAACTTATCTCCACGGTTAACAGTCTTGGTATTGATGTTTTCTGCTTCGTTGTTGGTATCTTTGTCAGCATATGGATTTGCATTTGTATCTGCATACTCATCTGTCAACTCATCATCATCGTCAGCAAGTTTTGATCCAGTGATATCAAATTTTTCTTTATTAAGAACGAACTTCTCTGGTTGGAACTTAGGTTCTTCTGGAGGAGTTACACGGTTGTTAAATTCTTTATCCGCAATGTCGCCTACAGTCGCGATCAGAACTTTAGCTGTTCCATCGTGTTTAACTGTGACTGTTACATTCGCTTTCATTGTGTCGTATGTAACGGTTGCGTCTGAGCCTTTAACTTCTTCTACTGTGTAGTTGTGTACGCCTTCTTGACCCTTCTTGAATTCAAGAGCTTTGAACTTAACGTTACCAGATGCATCATTGCTTACAGTTTCAAGAGTCTTACCTTCTGAATCTTTAAGCACGAAGCTGAATTCGTTGGCTTTAAGCTCCCGACCTTCCAAGCGTTTAGTGAAGTTGAATTCTACTTCAACTGGAACGTTATTTACACGTTTTTCAGTTGGTTTGCTTGGTTTTTCAACCTTCTTAGTGGTTGGGTTGTAGTAGTTTACAACTTGAGCCGCAGTATTTTCGATATCTACACCAGCTTTAACTGTTTGTTTAACTGTTGTTGGAATATCAAATTTGTAGTAACGTCCGAAGGCGAACTTAGTTGTATCGATCACTTGAGTGTTTTCCGCATCGCCAAGTGACTTCGTAAAGCCATCTTTAAGAGTTGCAGTGATCACACCGTTGTTCACAGCGATATCGAATTTAGCTGTTACATCATCACCTGTTACTGAATCGTAAGCTTTGATCTTAGTAGAATCAAGATCCAACTTAGTTTCATCGTAGTCATCTGAGATACCTACTGATTGGATGTTGTCCTTGTTAGCTGCGTCGAATTTAGTTGTATCCAACCATACTTGGTAGTAGATTTTTTCGCCACGTTTAACAGTCTTAGTATTGATGTTTTCTGCTTCGTTGTTGTTTGTTTTATCAACATATGGATCAGTATTTGTTTCACCATATTTATCAGTCAACTCGGCATCATCATCAAGAAGCTTGTTATCAGTGATAGAGAATTTCGCTGTATTCAATACGTATTTCTCTGGTTGGAACTTAGGTTCTTCTGGAGGAGTGACACGGTTGTTAAATTCTTTATCCGCAATTTCGCCTACAGTCGCGATAAGTACTTTAGCTGTACCATCGTGTTTCACTGTGACTGTTACATTCGCTTTCATGGTGTCGTATGTAACGGTTGCGTCAGATCCTTTAACTTCTTCTACTGTGTAGTTGTGTACGCCTTCTTGACCTTTCTTGAACTCAAGTTTAGAGAACTTAACATTACCAGTCGCATCATTGCTTACAGTTTCAAGAGTCTTACCTTCTGAATCTTTAAGCACGAAGCTGAATTCGTTAGCTTTCAGTTCACGGCCTTCCAAGCGTTTCGTGAAGTTGAATTCTACTTCAACTGGAACGTTGTTTACACGTTTTTCAGTTGGTTTGCTTGGTTTTTCAACTTTCTTAGTTGTTGGGTTATAGTAGTTGACTACTTGAGCCGCAGTGTTTTCAATATCCACACCACCAGGTACATCAGCTTTCACTGTTGTTGGGATGTCGAACTTGTAGTAACGTCCGAATTCGAATTTAGTTGTGTCGATGACTTGTGTGTTTTCTGCGTCTCCAAGTGACTTCGTGAAGCCATCTTTAAGGGTTGCAGTGATCACACCGTTGTTCACAGTGATATCGAATTTATCTGTTACTTCTGCGCCTGTTACTGAGTCGTAAGCTTTGATCTTAGTAGAATCAAGTTCCAATTTAGCTTCATCGTAGTCATCTGAGATTCCTACTGATTGGATGTTGTCCTTGTTGTTTGTATCAAATTTAGTTGTATCCAACCATACTTGGTAAACCAACTTGTCGCCACGGTTCACAGTCTTGGTGTTCAAGTTTTCTTTTTCGTTGTTTGATGCATCGTCCGCATATGGGTCCGCATTGGTATCTGCGTACTTGTCTGCCAACTCTTTATCATCATCAACGAGTTTGTCACCTGTGATATCGAATTTCTCTTTAGAAACAACATATTTCTCTGGTTGGAACTTAGGTTCTTCTGGAGGACGAACTGTGTTATTGAATTCTTTATCAGCTGGTTCTGTCACGTTTGTGATCAAGGCTTTCGCTGTACCATCATGACGAACTTCAACTGTTACAACAGCTTTCATTGTGTCATAAGTTACGGTTGCGTCTGTTCCTTTAACCTCTTCTACTGTGTACTTGTAAGTACCCTCTTGACCCTTCTTGTATTTAAGGGCAGTAACAGTTTCACCAGCTTTATTGGTGTAATCTACTGAAGCAAACTTGATCTTACCAGCTGCATCGTTGGTTGCAGTTGCAATCACAACATTGTCGCTGTCTTTCAACTCGAATGTGAATTCGCCAGCTTTAAGCTCACGGCCTTCCAATTTCTTAGTGAAGTTGAATTCTACTGAGATTGGAACACTGTTGACACGTTTTTCAGTTGGTTTGTTTGGTTTTTCAACAGTCTTGCTTACTGGGTTGTAGTAGTTAACGACTTGTGCTGCCTTGTTTTCGATATCTGCACCAGCTACGACATCGTCTTTCACTGTTGCTGGGATATCAAATTTATAGTAGCGTCCAAATTCGAACTTAGTCGTATCAATGATTTGAGTATTTTCAGCGTCGCCAAGTGACTTCGTGAAGCCATCTTTCAGGTTCGCTGTCAGAACACCATTGTTATCAGAGATATCAAATTTAGTCGTAACATCCGCACCAGTAACTGAATCGTAAACCTTGATATCTGAAGCATTAACAGTCAATTTATCCTTGTCGTAGTTATCTGTGATTCCTACTGTTTGGATATTGTCTTTGTTGTTTGCGTCAAATTTAGTTGTATCCAACCATACTTGGTAGTAAAGTTTTTGACCACGTTCAACTGGTTTCGTATTCAAGTTTTCATCTTCGTTGTTGGCAGTTGTATCGACATATGGGTTTGTATTTGTTTCACCATATTTATCTGTCAATTCAGAATCGTCATCAACAAGCTTCGTACCTGTGATATCGAATTTCGCTTTAGAAACAACGTATTTCTCTGGTTGGAACTTAGGTTCTGTTGGTGGAGTGACACGGTTGTTGAACTCTTTATCAGTAGGTTCTGTCACGTTTGTGATCAAGGCTTTGGCAGTACCATCATGACTTACTTTAACAGTTACCACTGCAGCCATTGTGTCGTAAGTGACAGTTGAATCTGTACCCTTAACCTCTGTTACAGTGTAAGTGTACGTACCTTCTTGACCCTTCTGGTATTTAAGGGCAGTGACAATTTTACCAGCTTTGTTTGTGTAATCAACTGGAGTGAACTTGAAGTTACCGTTTGCGTCGTTGGTTGCAGTTGCAATCACAACATTGTCGCTGTCTTTCAACTCGAATGTGAATTCGTTAGCTTTCAGTTCACGACCTTCCAATTTCTTAGTGAAGTTAAATTCTACTGAGATTGGAACATTGTTGACACGTTTTTCAGTTGGTTTTTCAGGTTTTTCAACTTTCTTAGTAGTTGGGTTGTAGTAGTTTACTACTTGAGCCGCAGTATTTTCGATGTCTACTCCGCCTTTAACGTCAGCTTTCACTGTAGCTGGGATATCAAACTTGTAGTAACGTCCGAATTCGAATTTAGTTGTGTCGATGACTTGTGTGTTTTCTGCATCGCCAAGTGACTTCGTGAAGCCAGCTTTCAAGTTAGCAGTGATCACACCGTTGTTGACAGCGATATCGAATTTATCCGTTACTTCTGCACCTGTTACAGAGTCATAAGCTTTGATGTCAGCTGCATTAAGATTTAATTTAGCTTCATCATAGTTATCTGAGATACCAACTGTTTGGATGTTGTCCTTGTTAGCTGCGTCAAATTTAGTTGTATCCAACCATACTTGGTAAACCAATTTAGAACCACGTTCAACAGTCTTAGTATTCAAGTTTTCTGCTTCGTTGTTTGATGCATCGTCCGCATATGGGTTCGCATTTGTATCTGCGTACTTGTCTGCCAACTCTCTATCATCGTCAACGAGCTTGTCACCAGTGATATCGTATTTCTCTTTAGAAACAACATATTTCTCTGGTTGGAACTTAGGTTCTTCTGGAGGTGTTACACGGTTGTTAAATTCTTTATCAGCTGCATCTGTTACGTTGGCAACGATTGCTTTAGCTGTACCATCGTGTGAAACAACCACTTTAACAGTAGCAACCATTGTGTCGTATTTGACAGTTGCATCTGTACCAGGAGTTTCTTCTACTGTGTAGTTGTAAGTCTTACCAAGATCATCGCGACCAAATTCAAGAGTCTTGAAGACGATCTTACCAGCAGCGTCATTCTTCACGCGCTCAACTTCAACGCCGTCTTTCTTCAATACGAATTCGAATTCCTTGGCTTGAAGTTCACGACCTTCCAAACGTTTCGTGAAGTTCATTTCCACTGGAACTGGAACGCTGTTGACACGTTTTTGTGTTGGTTTTTCAGGTTTTTCAACTGTCTTGCTTACTGGGTTGTAAACGTGAACTGTTTGGTTAGCTGTATTTTCAATATCAGCACCAGCTTTAACAGATTCTTTCACAGTTGCTGGGATATCAAATTTATAGTAACGTCCAAATTCGAACTTAGTTGTGTCGATAACAGGAGCATTGACTTTATCTTTGATAAATTCATCTTTAGAAGTTGCAGTGATTGTACCATTTTCAACTTTGATGTCGAATTTATTGGTTACTTCTGCACCAGTTACTGAATCGTAAGCTTTGATGTCCGCTGCATTGACGTCCAATTTATCAGCGTCGTATGTATCAGATACACCAACGTATTGGATGTTGTTCGCTTCAGTGAATTTAGTCGTATCAAGCCATACTTGGTAAACCAATTTAGAACCACGTTTAACTGTCTTAGTATTCAAGTTTTCTGGTTCGTTGTTGGTTGTCTTATCTACATATGGATCCGCATTTGTTTCAGTGTACTCATTTGTCAACTCATCGTCGTCATCCATCAACTTGTTACCAGTGATGTCATATTTCTCTTTAGAAACGACAAATTTTTCTGGTTGGAAATTTGGAGTTTCTGGAGGAGTAACTTTGTTGTTGAATTCTTTATCGGGAGTACCATCAGTAGCCTTACCATTGGCATCTTTACCACCCGTTGATGTCACGTTTGTAACAGTTGTCAATGAATGACCGTTCTTCGCAACTTCAACAGTCACTGTAGCCTTCATTTGGTCGTAAGTCATTCCAAATTCTTTGTTTGCCGGAATTACTTCTTCTACAGTATATGTGTGGGTACCAACTTTTGTATTGTCAAATGACAATTCTGAGAAGGTAACATTACCGTCAGCATCATTTTTCACTGTTTCAACTTCGTTACCAGCAGCATCTTTCAATACGAAGCTGAATTCGCCTGCAGCCAATTTACGACCAGCCAATTTCTTAGTGAAGTCAAACTTGGTCACAACTGGTGAAACCACATAGTTGTTGAATTCCGTATCTTCAGGCATAGTAACAGCTGCGCTCAAGATACCAGATGCAGCATCTTTCGTTACATTAACAGTTACGACTGCATTCATTGCATCGTAGTCGATATTTGTATCTGTTCCAGCTACCTCACGTACAGTGTATGTGTGATTACCTTCTTTGTCATAAGAAATCGCGTCGAACTGGATCGTTCCATCAGCCGCATTTTTCTTCGTTTGGATCACATTGCCGTTTTCAAGCAATTCAAATGTGAAGGCATCCTTCGTAAGCTCTTTCCCTTCAAGACGTTTAGTGAACTTGAATTGAGCTTGAGTTGCAGCAGGTGTGAAGGTATTGTTGAACTCTGTATCTGCAGGAAGTGATTTAGTTGCTTTAAGAACGTGACCTTCTTTCGTAACAGTGATTGTTACTTCAGCTTTCATTGGGTCATAAGTCATTCCTGCTTCAGAACCTTGAACTTCCTCTACAGTATACTTGTGAGTGCCAACTTGTGTGTTGTCAAAGGTCAAATCATCAAAGGCTACAACACCTGATTTAGCATTGGTCTTTGTTTGAAGAGTCTTACCATTTGCATCTTTCAATACAAATGTAAATTCGCCTTCTTTCAACTCACGACCTGCAAGGGCTTTGCTGAAGTCGAAACGAGTCTTAACTGGAGCAACTGCAAAGTTGTTGAACTCTGTATCTTCAGGCATTGTAACCTTAGCAGTCAAGACACCAGATGCAGCATCTTTCGTAACATTAACTTTTACGACTGCATTCATATCATCGTAATCGATGTTTGTATCTGTTCCAGCTACTTCACGTACTGTGTAAGTGTGAGCACCTTCCTTGTCGTAAGAAATCGCATCGAATTGGATAGTTCCATCAGCCGCATTTTTCTTAGTTTGGATGACTTTACCATTTTCAAGCAATTCAAATGTGAAGGCATCCTTCGTAAGTTCTTTTCCTTCTAATTTCTTAGTGAACTTGAATTGAGCTTGTGTAGCAACAGGTGTGAAGGTATTGTTGAACTCTGTATCTGCAGGAAGTGTGTTGGTTGCTTTAAGAACGTGACCTTCCTTCGTAACAGTAATGGTAACTTCCGCCTTCATTGTGTCGTAAGTCATGCCAGCTTCTTTATTTTCTGGAATCACTTCTTCTACAGTGTATTTGTGCGTACCAACTTGTGTATTGTCAAAGGTCAAATCATCAAAGGCTACAAGACCTGCTTTAGTATTGGTCTTAGTTTGAAGAGTCTTACCATTTGAATCTTTCAATACAAAGCTGAATTCGCCTTCTTTCAACTCACGACCTGCAAGAGCTTTACTGAAGTCAAACTTAGTCTTAACTGGAGCCACAACGTAGTTGTTAAAGATTTTATCTTCATCACTTGATTTGAATCCACCTTCAGCACTGTATTTAACTTTAGCTTCTAAGTCACCTTTTTTGTTCTCAGTTACAGTAACTGTCATAGTTACAGTCATTGCATCGTAGTCAACGTTTGTATCAGAGCCCTTTTGTTCAGTGATCTTGTATTTATAAGTACCAGTTTTAGTAAAGGTAAGTTTGCTAAATGTAGCTTTACCATCTTTATTGGTAACTGTTTCTTCGTGCTTGTCTGGAGTACTTTTCTCTTCTGTTAATTTGAAAGTAAACTCACCATCTGTCAAGACACGTCCTTCCAATTGTTTTTCAACTTCTGGAGTAACTTCAACTGGTTCTTGTTTGACATAGTAATAAATTGGTTGTTTGTATGGTGTCAAAGTGTTGAGCAAGTCAACGTTGGTACCAATACCAGTTACCCCACGTTCCAATTGTGAGTTAGCTGAACCATGTCCAATTCCATCTCCTAAGAATGGCACGAATACAGTATGATATGGTTCATATCCAGAAGCTTTTTGGAAGTCAAATGGGACTTCTACTCCATTAGGATGTCTAACGCCGTCAGTACCAGTGAAAGCGATTGTATTAAGAGGTGATTTTTTAACAACTAAGTCCTGTGAATTCCATTCACCTGGTTTAATAGGCTTGGTTTCTGCTAGCAACATATAGCCATCGGTACTTAATGAACCATCTGAACGTTTGCTTTGTTGTCTTGGATCTAGTAAGTAAACACGAATAACGACTGAACCGTCTTCTCCAACAACTTCTTTGATACGTTTGATACCGTAACGGTCCGCATCCATGAATTTCGTACCAACAGTGTAAGGACGACTTACAGTACCTGATTGATCATTTGCGTCAGCTGCTTGATAAAGTTTGTATCCATCAAATTGACGTTCGCCAGATGCTGTGAAACGTTGTCCTTCTTCAGCTTTAAGAGTATATCGAGCTAACTCAACTTCATTACCATTTTCTTTATAATCTTGAACAGTTTTATCTGTTTTATTGGCGTTAAATGTTGGATTGTTTTTATCAACTACTTTATAGTAAGTTGTTTTATTAATTGTTACCGGTATTTTAGCGTTTGAATCAGTAATTGTACGACCATTGTAAGCTGGTTCAACAACGTTTAGAATATCTGTTGTAGTACGAGCATTATAAACATCAGTATAAAGCTTTTGCTCAGCTGGTGTAAGTTGGTGCCCAGCTGCTACTAAATCTGTTATACTCTTTCCAACTTCATAACCATTTTGAATAAATGGTTGAGCTGCTTTACCTTTATCACCAGTACCTGCTTTATAATCAACTTGGAAAGTTAATTGGCTATTAGATGCAGATGTAGTAGTAGTGAATTTTTGAACACCACTAGATGAAGTAACAGTTCTAGTTTCTACTACATTACCAGTCGTTTTATCTAGTAATTCAACTGTTGTATCGGTAGAGTCATCAAATCTCTTATAGGCACGCGCATAATATTTTGTACCATAACGTTCATTGAACTTAGTAAGATCCCAAATAGCATAAGTATAGAAGTCACCTTCTTTAGCTTGATAACCAGCTGGTACAGGTTGAGATGAAACAGTTGCACCGTTTGGATTCGTCATATCAGGTGTAGCAACTTCACTATCTTTAAGGTAAGTTGTTACAGAAACTGGCTCGTTGTTATGGTCTGTCAAAGCACGTTTACCACGACGGCTACGACTTGTTGCCAAAGCACCAGCATTCGTCAAATCAGTTGCTGCACGGTCAAGTGTTGCACTTCGATCTGCAGTAGCTGCGAGCTCTGCTGTAGGAGCGTCAGTACCACGAAGTGAGGTTGGCTGCACTGTAGGTTTGAGGGCTACTGCTGCAGCTTCACTTGCGCTTGCTGCTTCTGAGCTTTCGCTAGTTGCAGCGCTTGTAGAAGCAGCTGGTTTTGTAGCTTCTGACGCAGCACTGTGCGCTTGGCTCTTTTCATCAGTTTTTTTCGCTTCTGGTGTAGCAGTTGCTTTCGGTGCTTCAGCTTTTGGAGCTGGTTTTGCAGCTTCTTCAGCTTTAGCTGGTTTCGCTGCTTCTTCGGTTTTAGCCGGTTTTGCAGTTTCTTCAGCTTTAGCCGGTTTTGCCACTTCCTCAGCTTTATCTGCTGCTTTGTTAGTCTCAGATTGCTCTGAGACTTCCTTCGCAGCACTTGTATTTGCTTGATCGACATTTGTTACTGGAGCATTATAAGATGCTTCAGTAGAAGAGGCAACTGTTTCAGCTGCTGTGCTATCAGATGCAGACTCCGTCGAAGCTGACGTCGATGCACCTGAAGAGGCAGTTATTTCCTCTGCAGAAGCCGTATTGGCACCTGCAGCGAAAAGAGCTGTCCCTAAGAGAACAGAACAAACACCAATGCTATACTTCCGCAAGGAAAAACGCTGGCGTCTATTAAATACATCCTTCATTTGATAGGATCTCCTTTTTCATATTTCATGATTCCATGATACAAATAAAATTGTAACATCATTGACATCTAGAGTCAATCTGTTGAAATTAATTTGTAATATTCTTGTTAAAATGTCATATTATACCACATATTTTTTAATAATTTGTGCTAAATTGTCACATTTTTTCCTATCCGGTTCACTTTTTTTACACCAAAAAAGAAGAATACGGGAAAACAGAGATTATTCTGTCTTCCTATACTCTTCTCTATGCTTATTTCACTTCTGAAATCAAACCAGTATCCACATCATACACAGCTCCTGAAATCACTACATCCTCTGGAATCAAAGGGGAAGCTTTTAAAAGCTCCATATCTTCACGGACACTCTCTTCAATGTCTTGAAAGGGGAGAAAGTCGCGCTCTCCCACATCTACTCCCAGTTCTTTCTTGAGATGCTGACGGAAACCCTCGTTTTCAAAGGTCTGTGCGCCACAGTCTGTATGGTGCAAGACCACAATCTCACGGGTGCCCATCTGCTGCTGGGAAATGACCAAGGAGCGGATCATATCATCGGTCACGCGCCCTCCAGCATTCCGCAAAATATGGGCATCTCCAAGAGCCAGACCTAGTGCCGGCGCCACGTGAAGACGGGAATCCATACAGGTCACAATGGCTACTTGTGTTTTGGGCTTAATCGGAAGACGGAGGTCTCCATGTAGCGCCACATAAGCTTGGTTAGCTGTTAAAAAATTATCAAAATAAGACATGGTCTCTCCTTTATTCCTTTGAAATTCAAATCATCTATTATTTTACCACAACTCACTATTTCTGTCAGGGGATACCTCCTGTCATCTGTCACATCTGAAAAAAAGGGAGTGGGAAAGAACTCCAACTAAATACGTTGAAAAGGTTCCCCGAACCTTTTCAATCTTCCCACCCCGCACAGTTGATTAGGTCATCTTTGGAGATTGAAAAGCGAACAAAGATGCCAATCAACCACTGCGTCATGCTGTTATTACTATCAAACATCAAAGACTGGACAGTTTTTGCCCAGCCTCTTTTCTACTATTAAAATACTTTCTTCAAGACTTCAGACAGTGTACTCACACCGACCACTTCGATCCCTGATGGTGTCGAAATCCCCGTCAGAGAGTTTTTCGGAACATAAATCTTGGTAAAACCGAGCTTGGCAGCTTCATTGATCCGTTGTTCGATCCTGTTGACCCGGCGAACTTCTCCTGTCAAGCCTAACTCTCCAACGAAACATTCCTGAGGATTTGTTGGCTTGTCCTTGTAGCTAGAGGCAATGGCAACCGCAACCGCTAGGTCGATAGCCGGCTCATCCAACTTGACTCCTCCAGCAGACTTGAGGTAGGCATCCTGATTTTGAAGGAGCAAACCCGCTCGTTTTTCTAGCACTGCCATGATGAGACTGGCCCGATTGAAATCAAGCCCCGTTGTCGTCCGCTTGGCATTTCCAAACATAGTTGGAGCCACCAAGGCCTGCACTTCTGCTAAAATCGGGCGCGTCCCTTCCATGGTGACCACGATGGCGGAGCCCGTGGCTCCATCTAAGCGTTCTTCCAGAAATACCTGACTCGGATTGAGGACCTCTACCAGGCCACCTGATTGCATCTCGAAAATCCCGATTTCATTAGTGGAACCAAAACGATTTTTGACTGCTCTCAGGATCCGGAAGGTGTGATGGCGTTCCCCCTCAAAGTAGAGCACCGTATCCACCATGTGTTCCAGCATCCGAGGACCCGCCAAGGTTCCTTCCTTGGTCACATGGCCGACGATAAAGATGGCGATGTTATTGGTCTTGGACAGCTGCATGAGTTCAGCCGTCACCTCACGCACCTGAGAAACAGACCCCTGCACCCCTGAAATCTCAGGAGACATAATCGTCTGAATGGAGTCAATGATCAGAAAATCAGGCTGGATACGCTCTACTTCTGCTCGCACGCTCTGCATATTGGTCTCGGCATAGAGATAAAACTCACTGTCGATATCCCCCAAGCGCTCTGCTCGAAGTTTGATCTGCTGGGCTGATTCCTCTCCACTAACGTAGAGAACCGTTCCCACTTGAGATAGCTGGGTCGACACTTGAAGGAGAAGGGTCGATTTCCCAATCCCAGGATCCCCACCGATGAGGACGAGACTTCCTGGTACCACTCCGCCTCCAAGGACGCGGTTAAATTCCTCCATCTCAGTTTTGGTCCGATGGACATTGATAGAGGTCACGTCCGCTAATTTCATGGGTTTGGTCTTTTCACCCGTCAAGGACACACGCGCATTCTTAACCTCAGCGACCTCAACTTCCTCAACAAAAGAAGACCAAGAACCACAGTTAGGACAGCGCCCTAGGTATTTGGGTGAATTATAGGCACAATTTTGACAAATAAATGTCGTTTTTTTCTTAGCTATGATGATTCTCCTTCTACTGCAACTCCTATAGAGTGCCACTTATACAATGTATTTTGAAATTTCTTTTGGTTGGCAACTCCGACAGCAGACAAATCGACAGAAACCTGATAATTCTCCTTGACAGCTGCCAAAACGGAAGCCTTGACACAGCCATTGCCATCTACCCCTATAAACTCTATGCTTTTAGCACTGTTTCCCTCTAAAAAATTTTTTAAATCTGGATTAGTAAAGCAAGAAGCCCGACGCTTTTCAAAAATACGAGAAGATACGACCAGCAAGTCGGTCGCAAATTTCTTCTTTCTATCTTTTCTCTCCCAGAAAAAACGGTTGAGAATATAGATAACTCGGTCGCTAGGATAGGTAGCAATTTTGTCATTTACAGCTGCAGTCAGTTTTTCATGATATGCTTTTCCTACAGCAACGTAATCTGACTGCATGTCTACAACTAATAAATAGTCTGCCATTTTATTCCTTTATTTCCCCGTACTTCCAAATCCACCAGTCCGCACGCCATCCGCCTCATCTCCATCTGCAATTAAGAAAGGAGCAAAGACAGCCTGAACCACACGTTCGCCAACTTCAAGGACGACTTCCTGGTCGGTAATATTTTTCATCTGAGCAAAGATATGGCCTTCATTTCCAGGATTGCCGTAGTAGTCTCCATCGATAACCCCAACAGAGTTGATCAAGACCAGGCCTTTTTTACGAGGGTTAGAGGAACGGTCATAGAGATAGAGCACCTCAGTCGGTTGCATATAGGCCTTGACCCCAGTTGGGACGAGGACGATTTCCCCAGGAGCAATCACCGTTCGTTCTGCCACCTTTAAGTCGTAACCAGCTGCGTGTGCTGTCTCCCGTTTTGGTAGCAAGTCCTGATTGGTATAGCTTGATACAAGTTCAAATCCACGAATTTTTGTCATCATAATTCCTCTTTTATCTAAATAGTTTCCATCTCTTCTATTATACCATCACTTTGCCCTATCGTCTCCCCCATACTACTATTCGTATTTTTTGAGTAAAAACTTCCTTTTTCACCTTCATAATTTGTAAATTATATGATACTTTCATGGTTGTTTTCTAAAAGAAAGCGAAAGTTAATGAAACGGCTTAAAAGCCCGTAATTATTGCCCCATTTCACCAATTTTAGCTTGAAGCCAACCATTATTTTTGCTATAATTCCCTGTGTAGGGAATAATTTTAAAAGTAAAATATTTTACCCTATAAAATTATTTAATGGAGGTCGTGTCTCAGCACTCAATTCTAATTACCAACAGATAGGATTTGAAAGGTCCATATCGTTAAAAGTAATCAGGTATTGATGATTAGGCACTAATTTTTTTATGAAAAGGGAAGATAAGATGAAGAATAGGAATATCAAAATTTTCTCATTTGTCCTTTGTTTAGTGGCCATGCTTTTCGCTTTAGGTCTGAATCGCACTTCAGCAGAAACTCCTGGAGTGACAGTAAGCGGAAAATGGGTCGATACAATTTCAAACATACAAGTTTCCAATAATGAAGGTGGGAATCTTGATTGGGAATTAGGACAATGGGCAACGTTCCGTATTAATGCAACATATGATTTAGCAGGTAAAAATGTTAAAGCAGGTGACCAAACTACAGTTACCGTACCAGATGCATTAATTATCACATCCGATAGTTTTGAAATTCGCGATATTAACACAAATGAAATTATCGCTCATGCTACTGTTGATGCTGAAAATAAAAAATTAACATTAACGTATACAGACTATGTTGAAAAACATTCCGATACAAATGGATCGTTCTTCTTCTATGCCCGTATCGACTTCAAAAAGCACCCTCAACAAGGAGAAATTCCGGTTGAAGTGACGGTTAACAACAAAACAATTATTGCAGGTAAAGTTACCTTTAAAGGGGTTGGTGATGGTGATCCAAACCTTTTAAAGAAAACAAGTTGGGTTCACAAAGATGACCCTAAGACTATTTCCTATACCATTTCTGTGAACCAACTAAAGCAAAATATTAAAGAGGTTACAGTAGAAGACACATTGCAATTTACCAATGCTTCTTATGTTAAAGATAGTTTTCGTGTGACAAAAGGTGAGATGTCTTATGTCGATGGTGGATGGCAATTTAATAATACTAAGGATGTAACCAATGAACATCCTGTAACTGTTGGTGAAAATGGTCAATCATTTGTTGTGAATCTTGGAGATATTAGTGAGACGGATCAATACCGTATTACGTATGATGTTCATTTAAATTACTCACCAGTCGATGGGGAAATCTTAAATAACCAGGCTACTTTAAAAGGTAAGAACATCGATACTAAAGAAGCAGTAAATAAAGCTGCCGTTCAAATTGCTGGTGGTTCTGGTGTTGGTTATGTCTTTACCATTCATATTCACAAAGTAGATGATGCTAACCAACCACTTGCTGGAGCTAAATTCAAAGTGGTACGTCAGGCCAACAACCAAGTAATCGGGGAATATGTAACAGATGATAAAGGTAACATTACAGTCAATGGTCTTTTAAAAGATAAATACATCTTAACTGAGTTACAAGCACCTGAAGGTTATACCATTACTACTGCTGATACCCCAGTTAATGCTGAAGACTTTAGTGGAACTGATAAATCAGTGACGAAGACAATCGTCAATCCAAAAGCAAAACCTAAAGCAACTCAAGCTACCATCGAATTAGATAAAACTCTTACAGGACGTGATCTAACAGATGGTGAATTTAGCTTTGAATTGTACGAGGGTGCTAACAAGCTTCAAACTGTTACAAACAAAAACG
>ERZ507021.229-NODE-229-length-26069-cov-7.80572_pt1 | contig 26069 bp, 24 predicted proteins | sample MGYA00512877_ERZ507021 | MGnify/ENA metagenome assembly ERZ507021 | reverse complement strand
CGCTTTGAGCCCGCAAAAACCGCGGTCTCAAAGTCGCCTAACCACATCGGCGGCAGAGCCGCCGTGTGGTTTCCACCACTGAGCCCCATCAACCTCCGATTGCTGCGCATTGGCACTCGGTACACCGAGCAAGACTTTTGTCCCAGCCAATCTTAGAAGTCAATTATACGTCAGCTCAATCAATCGTCCAAACCCAACCGAGCAAAGATGTCGTCCACATGGCGCAGGTGCCAGTGGTAATCAAAGGCGGCATCCAGATCTTTCTTGCTGAGCCGTTCGGTAATCTTCGGATCGGCTTCCAGCAAGCCGCGGAAGGAGCGCTGCTCGTCCCAAGCTTGGGCAGTCTTGGGCTGGACGAGGTCGTAAGCGGCCTCGCGGCTCATGCCGGTTTCGATCAAGGCCAGCAGAACACGTTGGGAATAGATCAGCCCGTGGGTAATATTCATGTCGGCTTTCATCTTTTCCGGGAAGACGGTCAAAGTCTCCGTGATCTTGGCAAAGCGGTGAAGAATATAGTCCAACGCTTCGGTGGTATCCGGTAAAATAATTCGTTCAGCGGAAGAGTGGGAAATATCCCGCTCATGCCATAACGGCACATCCTCTAGGGCGGTCAGTGCATGGCCGCGAATAACCCGAGCCAGCCCAGTGACATTTTCAGAACCAATGGGATTGCGCTTGTGGGGCATGGCTGAAGACCCCTTCTGTCCCGCGGCGAAGAATTCTTCGACCTCGCGCACTTCAGTCCGCTGCAAGTGGCGGATTTCCAAGGCAAACCGCTCGATGGACGTGGCAATAATCGCCATCACGCCAACGTATTCGGCGTGCAGATCCCGGGGCAGGACTTGGGTGGAAATGTCCTGCGCACGCAAGCCGAGATTCTTCGTAACGTATTCCTCCACCGCCGGCGGCGTATTAGCAAAGGTGCCGACTGCACCGGAGATCTTACCAGCCTCGACCCCTGCCGCGGCATGGTCGAAACGCTCGATATCCCGCTGGATTTCGGCGTACCAGTTGGCTAGTACCAGACCGAACGTCGTGGGTTCGGCGTGTACCCCATGGGTCCGGCCGATCATGACGGTATACTTATATTCTTTGGCTTTAGCCGCCACGACATCCCGCAAATGACGCAGGTCGGCCTTAATGATCTCGTTAGCCTGCTTCATCAGATAGCCATAAGCCGTGTCCACGACATCCGTAGAGGTTAGGCCATAGTGGACCCATTTCTTTTCCGGGCCAAGGCTTTCGGACACTGTGCGCGTGAAGGCCACCACGTCGTGCCGGGTGATTTCTTCTAAGCGGGCAACTTCTTTGGCGTCAACTCGGGCATTCTTGGCCACTGCATCAGCCTCTGCCTGGGGAATTTCGCCCAGCTTGGCCCAGGCCTGCACGGCCAGAATCTCCACTTTCAACCAGGCGGCATACTTGTTATCTTCGGTCCAGATTTGACCCATTTCGGGGCGTACGTAACGATCAATCATCAGTAGTCGGCTTCTCCTTATCTTGAATGTGCCAGATGCCCAAGGCTTCCACTCGGGCAATTACATTTTCCAACTCCCAGGCGGTAAAGGACGCAAAGCCCACCGGGGCATCCGGCGCCAGATCACCGCGCTGGGGATAAAAGCTGAAGTGCGTGTTTGGCTGCGTGCGGATCAATTCAATGGCCTTCGCCAAGGTGTTGGGCGATATGGTCACCGTGACGCCGGCCCGATCCAGCTTGGGTTCTGGGATCGACCAGTCGCAGACCGCCCGTAAATGCAATTCATAGGGCGAATATCCTGTCGTATATTCCAAAACATTGGCGCTGCCCCGGGGACCTGGAAATAAGCGGGCGACATAGAGCACGCCCGCCGCGGTGAGAAAATAGGTCACGCCAAAGACGCCCACGTAATGTACCTTGTCCCCCAGCAAGCGGGCAATTCGGCGAATCTCGTGGTTGGTCGCCGCATCAATGCGGGCTGGCATGATGGAGGCCTGCAATTGATGGGCGGGGCTGTACATGTTTTCGATCGTAGGATACACAGTCACCGCACCGTCTGCAGTTTTGACCGCCAACACGGACAATTCTCGGGCTTTGGGTACCCAAGATTCTAGGATCGCGGTGGCGCCATCAAAGTAATCGGCCGCCGCCTCCAAATCATTCTCATTGTACAGAATACGCTGTTTCTTAGGACCCAAACCCTTTTGCGTCGGCTTCAACACCGCCGGGTACCCGATGGATTCAATTTCCCGCCGAACATCATCCAAATTGACCACCATTGCGTAAGGGGCGGTATTCAGATTCTGATCTTCAAAGAAAACCTTCTCCATATAGCGATCCTGGGTAATGCTGAGAATATCAATGCCCTGAGGCAGGCGATCATGATCGCTGATCCCTTTGAGCAGATCAGTGTTGATGTTTTCATCTGCATAAACGATCACCTGACTCATATCGGCCAAGTCGGAAAAAGGCAGCGGATTAGACAAATCGCCAAATAGTGCAAAGTCAGCCGCGGCCAAGGCCGGATCATTCGCGGTGGCGGTGAGCACTGCGGGGTGCAGCCCCATCTGCCGCGCTGCCAGCGTCAAGGTGTAACTGTCAATGCCGCCCCCAATGATGCCAATGGTTTGGTTTGGCGCAATAAAGCTCATGCGTTTCCATGTCCTTTCCCATCATCCGCATCTTCATTTAAGCCGGCGGTCTCCGCCAGTTCAGGATGCCGTTGATGCTGAAAAATCGTGTTCAGAAGAACGGACGAAATCGTCGCGATGACGATCCCATTGCCTAAGAGTAATTGTAACGTCTTCGGCAGCGCTTGGAAAATTGTCGGTGTAACGGTCACACCCAGGCCTAATCCGATGGAAACAGCGGCGACCAGCAAGTTGTGATCTTGGGTAAAATCAACCTGCTGCAGCATTCGAACCCCCTGCATGGCCACCATCCCAAACATGACGATCATCGCGCCGCCCAGGACCGGCGCGGGAATAATTGTCGCCAGAGCGCCAACCTTAGGCAGCAGTCCCAGCAGGATCAGGAAACCGGCCGCCCAATAGATCGGCCGTTTGGTCTTAATCCCCGACAACTGGACCAGGCCAACGTTTTGAGAAAAGGCGGTATACGGGAAGGTGTTGAACAAACCACCGAGAATAATGGCCAAACCCTCGGCCCGGTATCCCTTCTTCAAGTCATCAGCTTGAATCTTACGTTCCGTAATGTCCCCCAGTGCAAAGTATACGCCGGTGGATTCCACCATGGAGACCAACGACACCAGGATCATCGTCAGGATGGACGACCACTCAAAATGCGGTGTTTCAAAGTAATTAAATTGCGGGAAATGGAACCAGTCCGCGGTGAGTACTGGCGTCAACGACACCATGCCCAGCGCACCGGCCACCAGGGTGCCCACGACGAGCCCAACCAGCACCGCAATGCTGTGCAGAAAGCCCTTGGCCCAGACGTTGATTGCCAGGATGATCAAGGCCGTGAGAAAGCCCAGGGTGAGGTTTTTCGCGTCACCAAAGGTCTTGGCACTGAGATCACCGCCGCCCAGGTTTTGGAAGGCCACGGGAATCAGAGACAAACCGATAACGGTAATCACGGTTCCTGTGACCAGTGGCGGGAACAGGCGCTTGAGTTTGGCAAATGCCCCGGCAATCAAAAACACGAACAAGCCGGCGGCAATGATTGAGCCGTACATAGTCCCGATGGTGAAGCGCTGACCAATCAGTTTCAACGGTTCCACCGCCTGAATGGCACAGCCGAGAATGACCGGCAGACCAATACCGAAAAAGCGGTTGGCATGCACTTGCAGCAGCGTTGCCACGCCGCACATGAAGATATCGATTGAGACCAAATAGGTCATCTGCTTGGCCGAAAAGCCCATGGCCGAGCCGATCAGTAACGGAACGAGAACTGAGCCGGAATACATCGCCAACAAATGCTGGATGCCAAGCACAGCGGCTTGGGGTTGAGATACTTCAACGATGTCGTTAGGCTTCTGCGCCATCGGGATTCTCCTGTTCTTCTGTGAAGACCACTTGACCGTCCTTGAATTCTTTGATCCGGGCGAGTGAATAAACTGGAATGTCCCGCTTATCCAACAACTGGCGGCCCTTTTGGAACGTCTTTTCAATGACAATACCCACGCCGAGCAGCTGCGCGCCGGCTTGGTTAATGATATCGATCAACCCTTCCACAGCCTGACCATTCGCTAAGAAATCATCAATGATCAAGACCTTATCATCAGCGCTCAAAAATTTGCGGGCAATGGCGATATGGTTGCTCACCTTTTTCGTGTAAGAATACACGACCGACGTGAACATATCTTCCTTGAGTGTCACCGACTTATGCTTGCGGGCAAAAACCACTGGAACCTTGAAGGCATAACCGGTGAATACCGCCGGGGCGATCCCTGAGGATTCCACGGTGAGAATCTTGGTGACTGGCTGGTCGGCGAAATGGCGCTGAAATTCTTTGCCAACCTCAGCCATCAATTCTGGATCCACCTGATGGTTTAAAAAACTGTCGACTTTCAGTACATCGCCAGGGAGTACCTGACCATCTTCGCGAATCCTTTGTTCCAACAACTTCATTATATTGTATCCTCCATTCAGTGATTATGCCGCAAAAGCGAACAATTATTGAAAAATAGTGTTTTAAATTAACTTATACATTACCACAAAGTGCCCTATAAATACCACCGGTCAGCGGCTGCTAGCGCTCGCCTGACTGGTTTGACCGGCCGCCGCCGGATCATATTTGGTCAACCCATAAGTGGCAATGATTTCAATCAGCTTACTGGCATAATCTGGATCAGTGGCATACCCGTCTGCCTGCAGCGCCTTGGCCTGAGTCTTGTAATCCTGAGCAGCCAGGACCCGTTGGTACTGCTGCGCATTCCAGGTCGTGCCCCGGGTAAACAGCTGGGCATGATCGGTGATCGACTGGGCATAGGATGCATAGACCCGAAAGCGCGCCTTGATCGTCTGCCATTCACCGTTGACGTACTCCTGTGTCGTCATTTCCTTGGTGTTGGCGGGATTGGTGCCTTTGACGCCAAAAAGATTGTTATATTCGGCAAAAAGCGAACTTTCACCCCAGTCTGATTCAAGGATGGCTTGAGCAATCGTAATGCTTGGAAAAATCTTATATTGACTGTAAAGTGACTGCGCAGTGGGCGCCACTTTCGCAATGAAGGCCTGTTTGCGCCGCGCCTCAGCAGCCTTCGCCGCGGAGGCCTGGGCAGCCTGCTCTTCATCAGTATGGTGTACATACCACATCGCGCCGCCAACGGTCACCCCGCCCACGAGCAGCAGGGCGAGTAACGTATAAACGATGATCGCTGAAACCGTATTGTGGTGCCCATAACTTTTGCGCCGTCTGCCTTTGGCCAATTGAATACCTCGCTTTCCTGACTGCTTTAATTGTACCAAGGATCACCTTGAATGTGTTTCCCTTGGCCGATGCTTTTGTTACGATAGGGACAGGTATCAGTGTACCCGAAGAATATTGCATTTTCTTTAAAGGAGAGCAAATTAATGACGAACAATTTGAATGTGGCGATCCTCGGGCTCGGCGGAATCGCCCATGCCTTTGCCCAGGATGCTGCTAATGTGGCCGGAACGACCCTGTACGGGGCCGCTTCGCGCGCACTGCCCAAGGCCCAGGAATTCGCTGATCAGTATCACATCCCGCATGCTTATGGCAGTTACGAAGACGCCATTGCCGATGCGGATGTGGATGCTGTCTACATCGCGACGCCCCACCGCTTCCATTTTTCAGAAATCATGGCGGCGCTGCGTGCCGGCAAACATGTTCTGTCCGAAAAAGCGATCGTGATGAGCAGTCACGAGTTGCGCCAAGTATCGGCCCTGGCTAAGAAACAGAATAAAGTTGTGATGGAAGCCCAAACGATTTACCACATGCCGCTGTATGCCCAGTTGCGGGCGATGCAACAGGCCGACGTCTTTGGCGATATCCGGGTGATCGATGTGATGTTTGGCTCCAATAACTCGAATACCGATCCTAATTCCCGGCTATTGGATCCGCAATTGGCCGGCGGGGCCTTACTCGATATCGGCGTCTATGCGCTAAGTGCAGCGCGGATGTTCCAGCCGGACGCTCCTCAGCTGTTGAATACCACCATGAAAATGGGACCAACCAGCGTTGATGATCGGTCTGTGGCCAGCTTCACCAATAATTACGGTATTCTGACCAACGTATCCTTGAGTTTCTACGGCCGCCTGCCTAAGCAAATCAGTGTGGCCACCACCAAGGGCATGCTGACGATCATGGATTATCCCCGGGCCCAGGCAGCCGTGTTCACAGATATCAACCGAAAAGCCACTACGATCACCGCTGGGGAAACTAACAAGGCAATGGCCTATGAATTAGCCGATTTCGCGGAGGCCTGCCAAAACCCCAGCGCCCACCGGGATGATTGGCAATGGACGACGGAAGTCATGGACGCGATGACCGCGATGCGCCGGTCATGGGGCTATCTGTATCCATTTGAAGATAATTCTGCGTTTCAACAATAATTGAATGTCCTGGCACCGCCAAAAGTCAGACTGTGGTCTGGCTTTTTTGCATGGCGGCCGGTAAGCAACTTGCATGCTTTTTCTGAATTTCCGGTCCATAATGATGGCAATTTACAGGGGGGATGATTTCTCATGCAGCAAACGACAACTCAGCCCACGGTGGACCCGCACCGCTGGGCAGTGATCATTATCTTAGGAATCTTCGCGTTCATGTCGAACTTGGACTCATCGATCGTCAACATTGCCATCCCCGTCATGACCCGGGACCTGCATGTACCAGCGAGTCAAATGGAATGGATCGTCTCCCTCTACCTCATTGTATTGAGTGCCCTGCTTCTGCTGTTCGGCAAGCTGGGCGATCTGTGGGGCAAGGAGAAGATCTTCAAACTCGGGACGTTCGTCTTTGTTTTGGGCTCCGCCATGTCCGGAACGCCGCTAGGCTTTAATTTCCTGCTATTGGGCCGGTTCGTCCAAGCGGTCGGCGGGGCCATGACCTTGGCGAACACTTACGGCATCGTCACCGCTGAATTTCCCATCAAGGAACGAGGCCGGGCGATGGGTACCGTTGGGACATTTGTCGCCCTGGGCGCCGTCGCCGGTCCCGGCCTAGGCGGTTTGATTCTCGCCGTGAGCAGCTGGCCGTATATTTTCTGGATCAATATTCCAATTGGCGTGATTGCCCTGATTTTCGCCTTGCGTCTCATGCATGCCGGCCCGGCACCGGTGAAAGGCGGCGTGGACTGGGGCGGCTTCCTGACCCAAGCGGTAGCGATCGGCGCGGGTTTCTGGGGCTTGAATATGAGCCAGCAAATGGGCTTCACTCCGCTGATCTGGGGCTTGCTCGGGATTGCCATCGTTGCGCTGATCGGCTTCTTTATCGTTGAAAATCGCGTGCACGAACCGCTCCTGCCGCTGCGGATCTTCAAAAACGCCCTGTTCTCCGGCGGCGTTGGCGCGGTCTACTTGGTGTTTGTCGTCCAATTCTTCATGACCGTCTTAATGCCCTTCTATCTTGAAGATACCCTGCGTCTGCCCGCGGGCATGGCCGGCGCGCTGCTGACACTGTATCCATTGACCATGGTGTTCTTCGCGCCTTTGGGCGGTTATCTGGCCGACCGGATGAACATTGCACTGGTCGGTTTGATTGGTGCTGCGTTGATTGGTTTGGCCGACGTCCTGTATCTTTTCCTGCCGCTAAGCGGCGGCATCGTGCTTTATGGCGTGGCTACCGTGCTGCTGGGCATGGGAACCGGATTGTTCCAGTCACCATTGGGCGATATCGTCATGTCGGTGGTGCCGAAAACAGATTTAGGAATCACCGGGAGCTTCAATGCGCTGGCGCGAAACCTGGGCATGGTGACCGGCACTGCTGCGTCCACCAGTATCCTCTTCGGGGTGATGTCTGCCCATTTGGGAAAGCGGGTCACCACTTATCCCGCTGGTCAGGACAGCGTCTTCCTCAGTGCCTTGCACACCGCCTTTGGCATTGCTGTGGTGGTAGCCGTATTGGCAGTCCTGGTGCTGGCCTGGATGATGCCGAAAATCAAAAAGGCTGACTTGAAATAGTCAGCCGGATAACGACTGCTCGTTGCCAGTCTCGCTGACAGCGGGCTATTTATTTCCCCGGAAATAATTGGCCGGTACCACATACGCCGGATAGGCGCGGCGCCAATACCGCCAAAGCGCAGCTAAATCAGTATCCGCCGCCAGCGGCTGAGGATTCAAGAGGGCCGCCCATTGGTTGAGCGCAAAATCAAAGGCCGCGCCGACGAACGTCAATGTTTGGGCCTGCTTCACCGGCGCGAGCGACCACCCCATCGTGCCATCACCCGTTGCCACCGGCCAGGGCGCCAGCGGCTGAGTGACCGCCAGCGGTTGCCAAATAGCGGCAGTTGTGGGCACAACCCAGTGCGGCAAAGGCTTCAATAACCGCTTAAAGACGATCATGTTCTGCAATGGTCCCCATTGATCCTCGATCGGCGCTGCATATTGGCTGAAGAAAAAAGGGCGGATATGATCTGGGCGAAAGCCGTTCTTAAGATAGAAACGAAGCTGCGCCGGTCCTGTATCGCCAGTGCCCACGGTCAGTGTCCACCAGCCGCGGCGGGCATAAGCGGCGATGAGGGCCTGCAAAAAGGCACTGCCGGTCCCCTGCTGTTGGTACGCCGGGGCGACAGCGATCGCCATCAGCTCCCCCTCGTAAGGATTCACGACCCGTACGGCGGCCGCGCCGACGGTTGTGTTGGCCACCGTCCACAGCCAGCGTTCTGTTTGCTCAATATAGCGCGCCAGCATTGCCTCATCTTCATCAGCTAACAAAAACAAGTCCTTGTACTGGTGCCAATCGCCAGTCATCCGCTCCAGTCCCATGATCTGCTTCCTTTATCTAGAATCATGTACTCCCCGGTGCACCAAAACGGGCTCCGTCGACCAGAAGCTAGGGCATAAGCCCAGTCGAACAAAAACCTAAGTGCGGGTTTGTGTTCGACTGGGCTTATGCCTACGCTTCTAACCGGTCGACTGCGCCCTCTAACAAAAAAGAGGCGCCGAAGCGCCTCCGTTCTTTGAGCATGTGTCAAAAATTAGTCTTTTACAACGTTGACAGCTTGAGGTCCACGGTCGCTTTGTTCAACATCGAAAGTTACGCCTTGGCCCTCTTCGAGGGTCTTGTAGCCATCGCCTTGAATTGCGGAGAAGTGAACGAATACATCGCTACCATCTTCGCGAGTGATAAAGCCATAACCTTTTTCAGCGTTAAACCATTTGACAGTTCCATGTTCCATGAGAACTTCCTCCTTGATTGGTAAAAAATTGTGCATCTTTTGTTTGGTACTGGAAGAAAGTCTTTTGAAAACATTCGAACCGTAACCATTCAAAAAGTACATCATAATAATACCATGCACCGCGCGAGAAAGTAAAGTCAGAACGCTCAAAATCGCAATGAAAAAGAGCGCTGCCAAGTCTTATTTGTTCTGGCTTGCCACGATCTTATCGAAAGCGTCTTTCAAGCGAAGCATTTGCCGCAAAAAAATCAAATACGATGTCGCGGCCGCTTGTTGGGCAAACTGCTTGCGCGTTTCTGGCAAACTCATGGCGGCCAGATCATCTTGCAGCCGTTCGATTGCCGCCAGCACCGGCGGAATCGGGTTGTTCTTGCGATCCCGTTTGGTCAAATCCACCAGCAGCCGTCCCATTTGCTGGTGCTGAGGCATTTCAGCCAACCGCGTATCCAACAGCAGCTGCATTTGACGCAACAACTCATACTGATTGTTGCGCATTTCAAAATATGCCGCATAGTACTCGTTATCGTCAAAAAGCTGATTGGCCTGATGCCGGGCTGTCCAAGCGGTCCCCTCATTGATGGCCTGCTTCAAGCTGCTCAAATGCCCCCACAAAGTATGCTGCGCTTCCACGCTGGTTTCTCCAGATATCAGCAGCGTGCCTTGCAGCCGCAGCACGGTGATCAGCTCCTTTTCGACCCCTTCAACATGGAAAGAAATCTGATCGGTCAAATTCGGCATGAACAGATTGAAGAAAAGCCCGGTCAACGCGGCAATCACCAAAACGGATAATTGATTCAGCAAAATCGCCACCGTGATCGGTTTGACCACCAGCAGCGGTAAAACAAATACCGCACTGCCAATCATGGTATCCTGCAAGTCAACCAAGTTCGACAGAGCAATATACAGGAGCAGCCAAACGGCAAATGCCAGCGGTGCGTAGGGAATCCATGTGAAAAGCCCCCAGGCCAGCACCAACCCGACTACCGTCGCCACGGTTTGGAAAAGCGCCAGCCGCACAGTGGCGCGGGTCGTGGTGGCAATCATCAGCATGCTGACGATTCCGGCCAGGGACCAATAATCCAAATGCAGCGCGGCGGCAATGGCCATCGCGATTCCAGCCGTCAGTGCCGTTTTGATCGTCCGCATTCCTATTCTCATGAGCGTTGTTCCTCTGTCATTGTGACCATCGTCCTTCCTACCATATATGGTATTATATACGTAACACGGGAATTGAAGGAAGGGTCACGTATGCGCCATGTGAATTTGGGAAGAATTGGGTTAATTGGTATGCTGTTTCTGCTCATTGGCGGGATCAGCGCGTGCGAGCGGCGCCCGCTGACAGATAAAGCACAGATCCAGGCGTCAGCCACCACAGTGACCAACACGATTCAGGATCAGGGCAAAGAGCTGACAGCAATTACCAATAGTTTGGAAAAGAGCCAGTCACTCTATGTCACCGAGCACAAGGAAAAGCCCAACGAAAATTTACTGCAAAATAAGCAAAGCGACGTGTATGCCAACTTTGCCAAGCGCACCACGGCCATGACCACACTGACAGATGACTACAAGAAATTGAGCGACGCCGAGAACACCTTGAGCGGCTTTGCCAAATCCAAATCGCCCAACCTGCCGACGGAAAAGATTCAAGATCTCGTGCAAAGCCTAAAAATCATTGGCCTGGACCATGATACATTCACCCAATTCATGGATGAATTTACCAAGGCGGAGCAGAAATTCTACGCAGATACCGCAGATATGACCGATGAAAAAGAGCTGGATACTGCAATGGGCCGCCTGAGTCAATATTACGGTGCCCTGTACCAGCAAATGGAAATCATGCAGGCCAATCTCACCACGGCGCGGCAGCAAAGCCGCGAGTTGCTGCAGGAACTGAAATAAGAAATTTGTTCGCCTAGGGGGGAGGAGCAAATTGAAACTCATTGCTTTAATTTGTTTTATTGGGGGATTAGTTGCCCTATTGGCCATCGTCACGATTTGGATCGTGACCGCCCGGCAACGGCGGCGACCGAGTCGGCGAATTGATGCCAGCTGGAGCCGCCGGCAAAAGCAGCTGCGGCGCCGTATCCATTGGTGCCAAGGGGCGACCGTCCTCGCCAGCTCGTTTGTGGTGCTGGCCTTGCTTGGGGTGATTATGACGGCCGCTGACGATTCGGCAGCCCAAAGCACGTCATCCTTGGCCCTAAGCCGGGCCAGACGGGATGCCCGTTCGCGGGCTAAATCAGAGTCTAAAACCGACCGCAATTCGCGCTCGTCCGCCAGTAAATCAGGCAACAGTTTGCTGCCGTCCAGTTCGTCATCATCGTCTTTCCCATCCTCGTCGTCGAGCGCCCCGTCGTCATCTTCTTCTTCGTCGTCAGCTGCATCGTCTTCGCAGGCTGCGGCAAGCAGCAGTCAACCAGCGGCCACGCCGACTTTAAGCGGGGCCAGCGCAGAATTTGCCAATACATTGCATCGTGCGGTCGCCCTTTCCGGCGGTACTGTGACCGCGATGGATTTCCCAGCAAGCGCAGACGGCAGCGTGGCGCAGGTCATCATTACCGTCAGCAGTGCTATTGCTGATCAAAATACACAGGACAAAACAAGCTATGCTGAATCAGCGTTAACTGAAGTTCAGCGGGTAGCCAAACAATACGGCGTCGCTGTGCCGCCTGTCGTGATCAAGGCCGCGAACGGAACGCCAATTGCCAAGAGCAGCAGCGATAATTCGCAAATGGCACTAGAGTGAAAGAAAGAGAGAATCCATTGACCAATTCAGGTCACTGGATTCTCTCTTTGTTTATCTGTGCCGGCGATCAATGATGTGCAGCGTCGGCGTGGTCACCAGCGGCGTGATGATCACTGCTGTGATCGCCTCAGTGACGAAGTTGGCTCCCAGCATGATGGCAATGAGCCAGAACAAGCCTGTGGTGCTGCTGGCCTGGCCAAACGCCTTCAAAAGCGCGGCCGGGTCTCGCACAAAGAAGAGATAGGTGAAAAGCACCACCAGCCCAGTATTCAGGAAGGTGCCGACAAAAGCGACTGCCCCTGCCAAGAGGCTGGTCGTCTTGATTTTCTGACGCAAGTGCTTAAACAGCCAGCCAACGGTCCATCCCACGAGCATCCGGGGAATGAATGCGATGACCGGATTCGTAAAGAGCAATACCGAGAGCGGTGATGGCGGCATGGTCAGCGCACGAATGAATGATAACCCGCCCCAGACAGTGCCCAGCAGCAACCCACCGCCCGGACCCAACAGGATAGCCCCAATCGCCACGATAATATGGCCCACCGTAATCGTCGGTGCTCCAGGAAAGATTGTAATTGGCACATAAGTTTGAATAATTAACAACGCAATCAGCAGACTCATCAACGTGATTTGGAACGTTGAAAATTTACGCATGGCGTTTACCCCCCGGCAACATTTGATGGTTCTACTTTAGCATAATTACCCCGCCAACGGGTGGGAACTTGCTTGGTCCGTAACTTGCGGCGCCGCGGCCAGCGCCAGGCGGCTAAAGCGACAGCGGCAACCGTGAGCAGAAAAGCAAACCAGCCGCCCCACACCAGCCACTGCCACTGGGTAGCATCCGCGGCCGCTTTTTTTAAGGCTGGCGTGAGCGGTACCCGCCTCCCGGTCAGCAACAACCGATGGGAATTCACCATGTACGGGGTACAAGTCATCAGCGTCACCCGCTCTTCTTTCGGTGACAACGCAATGGTATTCTGCTTGTTGGGCAATACGACCTGCCGACCAGTGATCCGATATGCCCGTTTTTGGCCGCCGATAGTCAAAAGAAACGTATCGCCCCGCTTGAGCCGGTCTAAGCCGGTAAACAATTTGCGCTCTGGCAGGCCGCTGTGGGCCGAGATCATACTATGGGTATTTTTTTGTCCGCTAGGCAGGGACGTCCCGGGGACAACACTGGCGCCACGCTCCAGCAGCCAGCCCGAAGTCCGGTCAAACAGATTGACTGAGACCTTGAGTTTGGGAATCGTTACTGTGCCCAGGAAGTGCTTAGCCAAATACCCCCGGGTCTTTTCATCCGTGGCTTCGCCGCGAAACGGATCTACGCCGGTCCGCAGGCCCTCTTTGGCAATTTTAGCATTGTGCTGGCGCATCGCAGCCTCCTGCTGCTTCTGGTTAGCCTGAGCCTCTCGCACATACTGTTCCTGCTGGTAGTGATCCAAGAAGCCGTTCAAGGCATTGACGTAAAACGGATACGTGAAAATCAGCAGACCAATCACTAGGAATAGAATGGCGATACCGCGTCGAGATTTTTTCGGCTGTTTCTTCATGCCCACACCGTCCTTCGCTTGTGGTACCAAGTCAATCCGACAGCGAATCCGGCAAACAGAAGCAGACCGCTGATGCCGAGCAAGGCCATTTTCCAAATCTGCTGCTCCTGCCGGCGCTGAATCTGGGTGATGGTCGCGCTCATGGTACTGGTGGCAGACTTCACCCGCCGACCGGTGACCAGCAGGCGATGGCTATTGACCATGTATGGCGTGCAGGTGACCAGCGTCGCCAGTGACTGGCCGGCTACCGGTTTAACACTATCCACTGCCGCCGGCCGAACCGTTTTCTTTTGCGTCACCGTATACGTGTATTGGGTGCTATTGTGAAACACAACGAAACGGTCGCCCTTTTTCAACGTGTCCAGTCGATCAAAACCTGGATGGTTGGTGATGCCACTGTGGGCAGTGATTACTGGCCGCTGGTCAAATTGGCCCTGCCATAAGGTTGCACCCTTGGCCAGGGTCTGCTCCGTGGTAGTGTCAAATAACGGTAAGGTCAATTTCAGTTTGGGAATGATGACCTGATTTTTCTGGGCTGGACGAGCGATATCTAGAGTGCCAGCGCCAAGGACTTGCCGCAAGTGAGGAAGATACAGAACCGATGCCATCAGCAACACTAATCCCAGAATCAGCATACTCACGGTATAGCCGTGACATTTCTTCTTTTGCCGCCGCATGGCGTCTCTCTCCCTTCACTCCGAAATACAACGATCAGGGGCGATCCGCAGATCGTCCCTGTCCAGTGTCATTTACAATTTGATTATGCAGGCACGCGTTTGCCGAACTTGTACCAGACCGCGCCGCCGCTCATTACCAGGAACCCAGCCAGCAGGAACAAGATGATCCCGGGGCCGCCCGTGGACGGGAGACCGCCTTCGGGGATGTTCTTGATGGTGGTAAGCTGATCAGTTGCGGTCCAAGTGTTCAGAGCTACCTTGAATGACACGCCCTTGGTCGGCAAGATGAAACCATCAGGTGCCTTGGTTTCCACCAGTTCGTAGTCGCCGTATTCAAGTCCGCGGACTTCGATGTTGCCTTTATCGTTGGAAACGAATTTGGTGGCAGTGTCTTTGTCAGTTATCCATTTAATGTACTTGGCAGTAGTAGGATCATACGTGCTTTGAACCTCTGTTGATTCTGTGCCCGTCATGGATTGCGCATACCGCAAGTCTGCTCCTGTTCCTTTCGTGATGACGAACTCGGCTCCTTGTAATGCTTCGTCGTTAGCGCCGTCGACTTTCAGGAACTTCTTACCACCAGTGATTAACTCAGGGGCATCATCTTTCTTGGATGTTTCTGTCCCCTTGCGATTCCAGGTCCAGACCGCCTCGTTCTTCATAGCAATATCCGGTGTTGCGTACTGGTTCACTTGCAGAGTGTAGTAGATGCGAACCTTCTTATTGGCATACGGGTTTAACGCAGTTGCAACTGCTTGACTCTTGGAATCGTTGACGGTGTTGCTGAAGTTGAAATTGAGATCGAATCCGGCCAGGCCATCGGTCGTTTCCTTGCCCAATTCGTTGTGGGGAGTAAATGTGTAGTGGTCTGCCAGGCTGTCCTTCAGGTCTTTGTCATCAACAACAATTTTATCCAGACTGACGAACGATAAACCAGGCTTGTTCACCTTATCGGCAAACCGGAAAGCTTCATACGTCGTCCGCTTACCGGCATCGATATCATAAACCCCGCCGATATCGTACGGCATCGTGAATTCCAAGTAGTACTGAACCTGTTTACCGACCTCGACATCTTGCCCATTAGTAATCGGGTTGCCTTCACTGTCAATCATTTCTTTGTCGAACTCAGAATCACCAATTTCGTTCTTGGGATACAGATGGATCTGAGAGAGCGGCGTTTCGCCTTTCATGATTGGCAGCACGACAACCATTGGTGCTGCTTTCTCGTTAACGTTGGCAGGACTCTGTGTTTCATAGAAAACATATACCTGGTGCTTGCCGTTTTGATAGGCCGGTAATCCATCGAATTTCGCCAAACCACCATTCGCAGTGGTTTGTGTGCCAACTGGGTTCGTCAGCTGGCTATTATCCGGGTTGGACTTAACAAACTCGGCCATTTGCCGTTGGATGAACGCCTTCATCGTTTCGCCTTCATTAGGCCCGCCCACCAGCAATTCACGGAATTTGTCTGTAATGTTATAAGCGGTGAATTCAACACCATCCAGTGGCGTCGCCTGTTCAAATTCAGGCATCTCTTCCCCAGTATTTTCGATGAGTTCAGGCATTTTGTCGAATGCCTTCTTGTGCAAAATGAAGTTTACTTTCGTATCTTCCGCCGCCCCATGAGCAACCTTGCTGAGACCGCCGACTGCTGCGCCCAGCAAGGGCAAGACAAGCGCGATCATCATCACCAAGCGTAACCATCGTCGTTGTATCATTGTTGACGCCTCCTTGTATTTTTCTTCATTTACTCTACATATTGAGTGTAGCGGGTTGCTTCAGGGACCAGCAACTTATGAAAGTCCCACCAATTATTTTCAATAATGATTTTCCATAATTGTTCAATTCCTTTTACGCCAAGGGTTTCATGGCTCGAATCACCGATTCAAATGATGCTTCCGAACGATTTATCAGTATTCAATCGGGAGAATCTGATTGTTGATACAAATTACTTGGCCGGTGCCTTACGCGTCCGCCAGCCGATAACAACAACGACTGCAATCAGCAAGAACCCGAATATGCCCATCAAGGTTTTGACCGTCCCGGTTTGCGGCAGCCAGCCGCCCTGCTTAGGCGGCGTGGTGCTCACTGGCGTGGGCTTTTCTGGTGTCGTTGGCGGTGTTGTGGTCTGATTGTTGTACACTCGGGGAGTTGCTTGTTGCATTGCAGCCTCCGGTACTTTACCAGAAACCAATTCCATAAGTGGCTGACCGTTGACCATAACTGGCAAGAAATTGCCTTGCTCATCCCGCCATTCTTCGGGCACCTCCACTTTGATGCCCTTAGCAGACGCATCAAGTTCATACCCGTCGATAGTCGCTACTTCTTCAAAGTAATACGTTCCCGCCGACAGGAAGCGCTGACCCATATTAACGAGTCCGTCCTTGTCTGACGTGAATTTATCTACCCGGTCATCCCGCAACGGGTCGGAACTAGTCAGCCATTTGTTGCCTAAATCGTTCTCTTCCCCCAATTGCAGATAACGTTTCTGATTATTGATCAGCTGGTACATGACGAATTTTGCGCCCGCCAGTCGTACTTCCCCGCCAGTCGTCTGTTTGCCGAACTTGAAGAAATACGGATCCCGGACGTAAGCTGTGTTTTTTGGATAGAGGTGAATCGGATTCAGCTTGGTTTCATCCACGGGATGCATCATCGGCAGAATAACCACAATGGGTGATGTCTTTTTGGTCATATCGATGTTTAGACCCATCGTCGGATCAAGTTTGTCTTCCAGAATCAGATATACTGCTTTATTTCCTTCTGGCGTACGCCGGGGTACTGTGAACCGAGCGATGCCGTCTTCATTCAGGGCATCATCAGTCCGGGTTTTAATGGTGGCGACCCGTTTCAAGTTCTGTTCAGCCCAAGTCAATGCTTCTCGGCGCGGCTTGTCTCGATACAAATCGATGAAGACTTGATCAGTGAATGTCTGCCCTCCGTGGGCAGAAGGTGTCCACTCTTTCTTCATTCGCTGGTATTCCGCAGAGAGGTCATAGACGTAGAAATTCGCCCCGTTCAGTCCGGAAGTTTTGCTCAATAATTTATGGTTCGGATCTTCAATCAGTACCCCGTCGTTGGGATACCACACGTCCTCCGGTGACCGGACATCTCGGTAAACCCGTTTATGCAGCACGATCTCCGTATCCAAGCTTTCTGCCTGAACCATTCCGCCGGCAATCAGCAGCATGATGAGCGAAAGCAGGCCAAGCAGCCCAGCACGAAGCCAACGTTGCTTACTCATTTCTCTCGCCCCTTTCGTTGTTTGCCGTAGTAACCGACACCCACATTGATGGCGGCAAAGCCGATGGTCCCGGCGGTGAGGTACCACGGCAGCATACCCCAGCCGCCGGTAGCCGGTAATACGCCAACCGGTTTGTTCTGCACTTTGTCGCCGAACACTAAACCGTTGCGACCGAGCAGCTTACCATCAGCGGTAATCGTCTTCATATCGTCTGAAACGACGATTTTGATGGGCTTCTCCAACTTGGCATACCCTTCAGGTGCTTCGACCTCGGTTAATGTGTATTCCCCCGGTCCCAGGCCGTTGAACAGGAATATGCCGATTTCTTGCTCATCCTCCGGTCGGGTTTGATCGTACCCATTAGGCCCTTGCAACCTGAATTTAGCGCCGCGTAAGATCTGACCATTCTCATCCACCTTGGTGAGCCTTAACGATAGCCGCTTCTGGTTCACAATAGTGTCAATTTTGTCGCCATCCTTGAACCGCAACTCGGCCTTGCCGTCTACGATCACGATGGTCACATCCCATTCGGTGGGGCCGATGGCATTCTTCGTTTCCTCCTTGAGTTTGTATTCTCCTGGAGTGACGCCGTTGAATTCAACGTAGCCGGTTTTATCGCTCACCGCTTCAAATGTTTTGCCATCGGCAGCCGTCAGGGTAAACTTGATGTCCGGCAATATCGAACCAAATTGATTGGTCTTGTGGAAGCCCACTTCCTGCTCCAGAATCGGTACGTTGGGAACTTCACTAATGTTGCCGATCGTCTGGCCTTGATTGGGTGACACTTCATAGGCGTTGTCCGCGGCTGGTGGTTGAAAGCCTGGCGGCGCCTTTGTTTCGTGGAAATAGTACCGATATTGGGTTTCTTTTTGTTCTTTAAGCTGCACCCGAATCTGTCCATCGCTGTTCGTCGTCAGCTTAATCGCTTGATCTCGTTCAGTGGACCATGTTTCCGGACTGGCCTTGGTCAAATACTCGGTCTTGCCGGCGGCAGTCCGGTACAAAATGAACTCCGCATTCGCCACTGGAATATGATCATCGGCGTTATGCTTGTTAACACCAATCATGAAGTCTACTAATTCTTCCAGCGGCGGTGTGTAGAAATTATGTGCCTCTGCCCCACCGCTTTGTTGGAAGTCTTTCGCCCAAAGATACCCGTTGATGTGGGCACCAGACCAAACCACTTTGGCAACCGGAGCAATCAGTGAACCTGACAACGCAGTGGAAAAACAATGCATCTTGTTGAAATAAGCCTGCGTAAAGCGATTCTCTGGACCGTCATTCACTTCTGGAACAACCGGTGCGCTCCAGTCCGGGTTGCCGTAATTGGTCACTTGTTCTGCTTTAGGCAGCCAATAAATTGTTTTTTCAGCAACCTGCCGACTTTTATCACCAGAATTTGCAATCACCTTTGGCTGACTCGTAGTAAAAATAATCCGTTTAATACTAGAATCTTGAATCGGTGGGGCATTATTTTTAAACCCTGGCATATACGCTGTGTCCGTTCCCGGTTTGGCCGGAATATCGATAATGAGCGTACTGGCGTCTTTTTTAGAATGATAAACTGGCACATCGATCGAGTTCCCCCACCAGCCCCAGAACGATTCGACTGTATATGGTTCACCGTCTACAGTATATGGATCACCCTTCTCCTCCTCTTCTCCAACAAGCTGCGTCAGCTCGTTCTCAACGTGACGTTGACTCGCAAAGATACGGGTAAAGATATCATCCATCTTGACAGTGTTCTTACCGCTAGCAAAATCGTCGGTATGGTACACCCGGCCATTAGCAAATACCGGATTATTAGCGTTCTGCAGCCATGGGTTTGCATTTTGTCCTTCTTCTTTTAGAACTGCTTCCTTGCGAACAACGAAATACCCTGAGTTTTTATTGTTTGTACCTTGTCCGCTCACCAGCGCGTGGCCTTTATCCTGCGCACCGACCGGATAATACTTACGGATCTCACCACCAAGCAAAAGTGAAATGCGGTGGCGCTCACTCAGCGGATGACTATTGCCATCACCGTTACCGTGATTGCCGCCGTCAAAGAAACCGGCATAATTAAAACGGCTAATGCCGCCATTGCGATCGACTGCTGGCACGGTACTGTTTCCTTGAATCGCCAGCGCCCCTTCAGTATCCGCCGAGTCAGCACTATGATTGCCGGAAAGAACAACGTTGTATAAGAAGATGTTGCCTTCATCGCCAACCTGCTGCATCCGGTCCGCCGATACGAAGGGACTGGAATTAAAGGGCGCCCCATAAGTATGCTGATGCCACTGGCTAGGATCTGCCGCCTTGACGGTCCTGGCCTGCCAAAATCCGCCCAAAAGAAGCAGCAGAATTGTCCAACAACTAAGTAGTGCCGTTCTTCTGGTCTTCATGGTGGGCCTCCTTTCTGGAATGCATGTGTATCCCTACACAACAAGCATATCGGGCTGAAAGGGGGGCTGGCAATACGTCAGGAGCGGGTTGAAAACTGCAGTTGCATTTTCATAACTAACTGGCGACTGGTCAAAATTTCCCAATACATAAGGCTTTCAGGGTTATTATCTCTACTCTTCAGTTTTCAAAAAGACCACATTTATCACAAGTCCAACGAGATGAGGCGAAAACTGAAATGGATTATTAGCCAAAAACGTTTGTTCGGGGGTCTCCCATCCGTTAAAATTATTTCATCGACACAGTAACGTGCATCGGTTCCTGATTAGTCCGATGTCCAGAGATTCTGAACAACACCATCAACAGAGGGAAGACATGCATGATTTTCACATCATTATCCGACCGGGATGTGGCAGCCCTTATTCAAGCTATCAAGGAATTTCTCCAAAATCCTGATTTCGCGATTCCAATCCTCGGGCAATACAAGAACGAGGAAAATGTTGAAGATAGGCTGAATGGTGCTCAATATATCCTGTATTCTTATCGAGGACGGAGAGCCTCCAAGTACAGTATTCATCTCCGATCCAGTGAGGCCCATCTCTACCTGATTCGTTTATGCATCAACGGATCACGCCATCACAATTTGGACGGTACTGTTGTCGGTGTCAATGATTTACATGTCTATAAACATCATGAGGACACAGGGGATATCGAGTCATATACCTATTCACTGGATGCAACACCGTTTTCCGATATCCAAGGACTGTCTGAAGCGCTCGATAAGTTTATGGAGTACACTATCAACCACTAACTGATGCAACGCTCCAATATCTATGAATATTTAACTCGCGGCGGAAAGCGTTACGGTGTGCGTCCCCGGATTTTAAGTAGTTTGATCTAACAGGACGAAAAGCTTGAAGCCCAAATATGGAACTCTCTAATATTCCATGGCGCCACTGCTGCACACTAGCCCACAACTCAATAACACGACAAAAAAACACCTCGCCACACCGGTAATTCAACCGATACAACGGGGTGCAATTTGTTGGAAATCCTGTGAAAACGATGCGGGCGAGAAGACTCGAACTTCCATGATCAAATTGATCACAAGATCCTTAATCTTGCGCGTCTGCCATTCCGCCACGCCCGCAAAAACCTACTTGAATATATTAGCATGGATGTAAAGCCGGTTTCAAGCCCTATTTGCCGGTTAGGCGCTGATTTGGCTCATTTTCACATCCAAGCCGACTAATTCCAAGCGGTGATGGCAGCGACCGCACACGAACCGGCGGGTGTCGATGCGGCGTTGGCGGGGATACTTGGCCTGGCACTGGGGACAGATGTAAAGATAGTTGACTGTCCTATCTTCCCGGGGCGGCATGGGCGGCGCGAAGCGGCTGCCGCCAGTGGCCGCCAGTAATTTCTTAAAGTCGGCATCCTTGTGCTGATAGCCGCCGTGCAACAAATGCAGATGGTAATGGCACAGCTCGTGTTTGATCACGCCGAGCAATTCAGGTAAGCCATAGTATTGCAATAGGTGGGGGTTGATCTCGATGTTGTGGTCCCGCAGCCGATAGCGGCCGCCGGTCGTCCGTAAGCGCCGATTGTACAGCGCCTGATGCGTAAAGGGCCGGTGGAAGGTCTCCGTCGATACGGAACGTACCAGCGCTGTCAATTCTGCATCTGTCTGGGGTAATCTGGCCACATTGTCGCCTGCTTTCTGAAAAACTGACGCTCATTGTACCAAATATCCGCTCAGACGACAATGGAAAGCACTTCGGTCGCCAACTGCGCTGACTTGGCTTAGACTGGAGATAATAAGTTCTCTGAAGGAAGGCTTGGTCCTATGAAAAAATGGAACCGCATTATTATTGGGCTCATCCTCTTGGCAATCGTCGGCTTCATTGGTTGGAGCGTCATCGCGGCTGGCCGGCAGAACAACACCCAGAAAGTCACGGCCGCCAAGGTGACACAGCAAAACATCACGGCGACGATCACGACTACCGGCACCGTGACAGCGACCCGCACAGCGAATCTCGCCGGCAGCGGTTTGGTCACTGCAGTCAATGTTAAAGTGGGCGATAAGGTCTCCGCGGGGCAAATTCTGGCCACGTATAATCAGACAACGAACCTCACCGCGCCCTTTGGCGGGACAGTCACCGCCGTGAACATTGCCAGCGGTCAAGCCGATACTGCTCAGGCCACCGGCAAAGCCGCGATTACAGTAGCGGACTTGAGTGATCTGCGGGTCCAGCTCAACCTGACTAAATCGGAGGCGGCCCAAGTTAAAGTCCAGCAGGCGGTGCACCTGACGTACCTGAATCACACCTATACCGGAGATGTTGCCGAAGTGGACCCCACCGCGACGACCACCACCAGTGCGACGGGGGCGTCCACGCCGACCCTCGGGGCTCAGGTCGCTTTCGACCGGCAACCGCAAGGACTCGTCCCTGGCTTCGATATTGACGTGACGATCACCGTGGATCAGGCCAACAATGCCGTCACGATTCCGCAGGAGGCCATCACCTATGATCGGAATAACCAACCGCTGGTGTATCGGATCGTCAAAGGTAAAGCGCGCCGCACAACCGTCACCACCGGTCTGCAATCGGCCACCCGCATCGCGGTCACGAAGGGCTTGCGCCCTGGCGAAACTGTGGTCCTATCCCCCAGCAATCAGCTTCACGACGGAAGCGCGGTGACCACCCAATGAGTTTGATCACGATGCAGCACGTCGTTAAGAGCTACACCATGGGCGATGAGCATCTGGTTGTGCTGAAAGACGTCAATCTCACGGTCGAGGCCGGAGAATTTCTCGCCATCATGGGACCGTCCGGCTCCGGCAAGTCGACCATGATGAACATTATGGGACTGCTGGATACCTTCGATAGCGGCCTGTATCAATTGCGGGATACCGATGTGACACACCTCAGCGACAATGAGCGCGCCCATGTCCGGAATAAAGAAATCGGCTTTGTCTTCCAATCCTTTAATCTGATGCCGCGGATGACGCTGTTAGAAAATGTTGCTCTGCCCATGGTCTACGCTGGCATTGGCCGGCGGGAACGACAGGACCGGGCCGCCGCCGCCCTCACCCAGGTCGGCTTGGGGGATCGGCTGGATCACCAGCCCAACGAGATCTCCGGCGGCCAAATGCAGCGGGTCGCCATCGCCCGGGCCATTGTCAACCGGCCCGCGGTGATCATGGCCGACGAACCGACGGGCAATCTGGACAGCAAGACCAGTGTGGAAATCATTCGCATCTTTCAAGAACTGAATGCCGCGGGCACCACGGTGGTCATGGTGACCCATGAACCGGACATCGCCCAGTACACGAAACGAATCATTTCGTTCCGAGACGGCATCATTCAAACTGACCAAGTCCTGGATCAGCCGCACAAGGCAGGTGTTGCGGAATGACAGTGATTGAGAGTTTCAAAATGGCCATTGAAGCCATTACAGCCAACAAAATGCGGTCCTTTCTGACGATGCTCGGCATCATCATCGGCATTGCTGCGGTCATTGCGATTCTCGCGATCGGCAACGGCGCGACCACGAAGATCACCGGCACCTTCAACGACTTAGGCGCGACGACGATCTCTCTCAGCGTGTCAAACAAGGCTGGCAACGACGCTCAGCTCACTGCCGCCGATCTGCAAGCCATCAAACAGGCCGATGACCGAGTCACTGCAGTGTCGCCTAACTATACGCTATCCGGTTTTGCGGCGACGAATACGCAAGACCAACAGGCCATCATCTTTGGCGGAACCCCAGATCTGCAATACACCAGCACGATGATGGACAGCACGATCACTGCCGGCCGGTATTTCACCCAGGCGGACTATGCCGAATCAGCGCCGGTGGCCGTGATTTCTGCTGACGGTGCGGCGCAGCTCTTTCCGAATCAGCGCAACGTAGTCGGTCAAACCATTACGCTGCGCAGCCGCACAACCAGCATCAGCGTGCGCCTCATCGGGGAGACCCAGAGCACGGTAGATAAGTACCAAGGCGCCGTTCGCCGGAGCAGTTTTCCGGTCTACGTCGCGATTCCCTATTCAACGATGAAGCTGCTGAGCATCAACGCCGGCGGCATCACCGATGTCACAATGAAAGTCCGTTCCCGCAACGACATCACGAGTGTGTCCCAAAGCACGGTGCGCTTATTAGAAACCCGCCACGACGTCGTCGGTGAGCAGTTGTACACCGCGCGGAACTTCCTATCCGCCCTGGATCAGGTGGACAGTGTCCTCGGTCTGTTCGTGAACTTCATCGCGGCAGTGGCCGCCATTGCTTTGATCGTCGGCGGGATCGGGGTCATGAATATCATGCTCGTTTCCGTCACCGAACGAACTCGGGAGATTGGGACCCGCAAGGCGCTGGGGGCGACGACCCGGGACATTCTCATTCAGTTCCTGCTGGAAGCCGTCATTCTGTCTTTGATTGGCGGCCTGATTGGCCTCACCCTCGGTATCGCGGTGGCTGAAATTGTCGCCAACGTCCTGGGCATCACCGCCCGAATCACTTGGCAAGCCATCCTCCTGGTCCTTCTTTTTGCCAGTGCCGTCGGCGTCTTCTTTGGTCTCTATCCAGCCAGAAAAGCGGCCAAACTCAACCCGATCGAAGCGCTGCGTTACGAATGATCGGCACGGCCCATGCAAAGAGGCAGTCCCTGTACAAACGGGGCTGCCTCCTTTTATTTCCCAGGAAATACTGTTCCGCTAATCAAAGAATTCCAACAAGTCTTTTCGCTTCAGCTTGGCCTTAGCGGCGGCATTATAGTCCGCTTTCAACCGGCCGTTCTCCAACACGATCAGCCGATTGCCATACTTCAGCGCGTCGTCCATCCGGTGGGTGATCATCAACGCCGTCAAGTGCCGCTCCTTGATCACCCGGTCCGTCAGCGCCATCAGTTGCGCGCTCGTATGAGGATCCAGGGCTGCAGTATGTTCATCCAGCAAAAGCAGGGCTGGATCTTTTTGCACCGCCATCAACAGACTCAAGGACTGGCGCTGACCGCCGGATAATGTCTCCGTGGGCGAATCAAGCAGCTGGTCCAACCCATTGCTGAATTGCGCCGCTTCGGCTTGCAACTGCGGGCGGGCGGCTTCCAACCGGCGGCCGCGCAGTGTCCGCCGTTCCCCGCGATGCTGGGCCAGGACCAGATTCTCCGCCACCGTCATCCGACCGGCGGTGCCGAGTTTAGGATCCTGGAAGACCCGGGCAATATATTTGGCCCGCTGAATCGCGTTCAAACTGGTCACGTTTTGCCCAGCCAATGTCACTTGACCGCTGGCGGCTAGGTTGCCGGCAATCGCGTTGAACAGCGTCGACTTGCCAGCCCCATTCGTGCCCAGCACGGTGACGAAATCCCCTGGAGCAATGGTTAAATCCACATCATCCAGGATCGTCTTGGTTTGATTCTGCTGGTGCACCGTTACACTCACATCTTTTAGTACAACTGCTGCGTCACTCATGGCCATCCGCCTCCTTTGCCGGTTGACTCTCAATCCCCTTGCGCAGCGCCCGCTTCAAGCGGAAGCGGCTTTCCACCGTCGGGACCATCAGCATAACGGCCAGCACGACTGCAGAGATCAGCTTCAAGTCCTCATCACCAAAGCCCAAGCCAAGGACGATCAGCAGGACAAAGCGATACAGGATGGAGCCTAACGCCGTTGCCACCAGCCGCTGATTCAAGGTCAATTCGCCAAAAACAACTTCGCCAATGATGATTGCTGCCAAGCCGATGACGATGACCCCAATGCCCTGGTTCACATCGGCATAACCGTTGTTCTGGGCAATCAGCGCGCCGCTCAGGCCGACCAGCCCGTTGGCCACCATCAAGCCCATGTTCTTCATGGCGTCAGTATGGACACCTAAAGACTGGGCCATGATTTCGTTATCCCCGGTGGCAATGAACGCTTGGCCGAGGTTGGTTTGCAGGAACCACATCAGCAGAATCGCGATGATGATGATTGCCCCGACACCAACGAAGATACTGTCAAAATACGGCGGCAAGGAGGCTAAAAAATTGTTTTTGAACATATTCGGCTGATTCAGCAGCGACAAGTTCGCCCGTCCCAGAATGTGCTGGTTGATGGAATACAGAGCGGTCATCACTAAAATTCCCGCCAACAGCAAGATCGGAAGAGCACACGTCTGAACTCCAGTCAC
>ERZ507021.221-NODE-221-length-27424-cov-43.5727_pt1 | contig 27424 bp, 15 predicted proteins | sample MGYA00512877_ERZ507021 | MGnify/ENA metagenome assembly ERZ507021 | reverse complement strand
GCGTCTTGCTCGACAATCCAAAAATAATTGAGAGGCTAGGACTTTTGTCCCAGCCTCTTCAAATTGTAGATATTTCTTTAATTTTTTAAGTATCATTTAGGTTGCATTATGTAAGAAACAGATGGATTACATTCTAAAAGAAGTTGGAGAATACCAACTTCTTTTTATCCATTCTATTAGAAACTAGGCCTGTACGACCATCATATAAAGAAATAAGGATACGAGAAAGACGATACTAACAACGAGGGTCGCTAGCTTGAGTCCACGGTGGGAGCGCCAGTAACTTGGCTTTCCTAGGTTACTGGTCGCATCTGTTGAAAGCGATTGTTGTTGGCGAGGCTGCAAGGTGATCAGAACCACAAGAGCGAGGGATAAGATCGAGATCCCGATTGCAAATACCATTTCCATCTTAGGATCCTCCTAACACTCTGAAGAGGGTAAAAATAACTCCCAGCAGAATCACCAAACCAATGATCACATTAAAAGTAACATTGATCTTTTCAGAACGTGTCGTCTTTTCTTTTTCGGCAGGACGGCGTTTGAGAGACTCCATCCTTCCTTCTACTTCTTTGTAAAATAAATCTTTCTTACGATCACTCACTGTGTCCACCTATCCCTTCTTGCAAGCGAGCTTTGAAAACAGCTGGCTCAACGCTACTTGATTGAGCAATTTGTTGCGCAACGGCTTCTCTGTAGTTATCCACAGATTGGTAGATTTCCTGGATACGGGCCACCATATCTGCTTCTTTTCCTTGATCAAAGATATTGGCTTGTGCGAGGAAGTGGCGGTCATGCAGGGTATGGCTAAAGGCAAGGATGACTTGCTGGTGTTCGAAGGCCTTGCGAACAATGCCTTGTACCTCTGCATAGTGGTTGATATCCAGATAAATACTAGAGACCTTAAGCAACTCTTTGATCCGCTCTTGACTGATATTTTGGTACAAGACCACATTTGGATAGCGGACCATAGACAAGAGGCTCGCAGACATCTCCGTCAAAGCTGCTACACGGAAGGTCACATTTGGCAAGCTCTCTACTAGGTAGGTCAAGGCTTCAATCTGATCCGAATTGGTCAAGACAAAGGCGTCTTTACGGATATCGTCTTTCACCTTGAAATCATACAGGTAGCCAAGGGGACCAAAATAGCTATGCTGATCTTGCGAGGTCAACTGCAAAGCACGATGATAGGTCGCGTTTTGCGGAATCAAGATCTTCTTGGTCCGGATTTCTGGGCTCTTTAGAATCAACTGCATGTTCCCCGGAAGACTGTCGTGAAGAGGCTCCTGCCACACCAAGACGTCGCGTCCTTTGATGCCTTTATTGCCTAGCTGGAGACTAATGCTAAAGGAGGTAGCCAGCGTATTGTAGACCAAACCATCTAGATCAAAACCACGATACTCTAGATAAAAGGCAAAGTAATCTAAGCGATTCTTGAAAATCCGCATGGGTTGATGGTCCAAGGTCAAGATCAAATCCCCTGTTTGGTGATTTTCTGTCAAGCGCTCGGTATCCCCTTCAAAATAAGTAGTCACCAAATACTGACCTTGATCACCACAAGTCGTTACAGCAATCTTACGACCGTATTGGTCATAGTGCTCAACCATGACCACTTGCCCTTTGTCATCTAACCACTCTAAGCGCTCAACGATGCGTTTATAGGAAGCAGCATGGTACACAATTCGAGCTTTTTCCTGACCATAGTAGGTCACTTTTCCCGAACTGTTATCCCCAGAAACTTCCCAGAAATCAGGCACTGGAACTTCATTAAAGTAGCGTCCGCGCTTCTCTCCTTTTGCTTGTCCTAAGAAATAGATAAATGGAGACTCGACACCGTCTGGTAAGAAACCATTTGGCTCCAAAACAACGGTCGGGTGGTCAAAGCCAGACTCTTTCATGGAGTGGAGCAAGTCTTGGCTTTCACGAGAATAACTATCAAATACGTTCAGCATGTGTCACCTCTTCTATCAATTGTGCCCAAGCTTCTTCTACTCGGCTGGTCAAAAAGTCTTCTGCACGCGCATAAGATGCTTGACGCATGCTGGCTAGATCATCTTTTTTGTATAGCTGGATCATTTTTTCCGCATAGGCAGCAGCGATCTGGTCGACCACTTGATCTGCTGAAGGCGGAATGAGATAGCCATTTTCCCCTTCTGTGACAAAGGTCTGGTTGCCATAAGGAACGTCAAAACCGATAATCGGAAGTCCAGAACCAATCGCTTCCATCAAGGTCAACCCAAAGCCTTCACTAGTCGACGCTGACAGGTAAACCTCATAATTCTTATAAATTTTCTCTAGATTGGCATGCCCTTTGAGATGGATATAGTCTGCCGCCCCCAATTCATCAATCAGAGAACGCAGCTTGCCTTCTTCTCCACCTTTTCCATAGATATCAAAAGACAGTTCTGGCAATTCTTTTTTGGCGCGAACCACTGCTCGCACTAACCAGTCAATATGCTTTTCTGTCGCCAAACGAGAGGCAGTAATCATAGAAAATGGGGTGCGATTTTCGTTTTGTGGCAAGCTTGCAAGACTCCCAACTGGAATGGTATAGATGGCTGGCTGATGGTTGGTGTATTTGGCAAACTGCTCGGCTAAGATTTCTTTTTGACGGTCGGTCGCAACAATAAAGAAGTCCACCTTGTCAGCATTGGTAAATTGGTACTCGTAGTAGTTGTTCCACAGGATATACTGATCGTCAACATTATTGGCACTGAAGTGCTCTGCATGGACGACCACACCCAGGCGGGCTTTTTGCGCTTCTTCAAAGATAGGCTGACCGATATTGGTTTCCCGATCCAAAATCACCAGATCTTGTTTGGTCAATTGAAGGGTTTGCATGAAGTAGCGGATCAATTCTTGGCGACCAACTAGATAGCGATCTGGGAAACGATAGATTTCGCGGCCATCCGCCATCTGCATGCTGTAGGCAACCGTCCCGTCTTCATTGTAAAAGCGGCGCTCAATCAAGTTGGCTTGGTTGTTCTTAGGAATGAAATACTCTGTACAATAGCGGGTATAGGAGAAATAATCCTTTCTCACCAAAATCCCTCTAGACACGTACTCGCAGCGTTCGACATAAGGACTGTTTTCTTCGCGCAGGTAGCAGGTCAAAAAATTGTCCTGGTCCTCATAAAAGAAGCGCTTGATCTTGCCGTCGACTTCTTCCCGAGTCGGTTTTCCGGCAAAACCTGCTAAGACCTGATCAATGGTATAGGTCGTTGGCGCAATTTTTATATCTGTAAAATGGCTATAGAGCCAGATGATTTCATCATTTTTAAAACCGATATTTTCTGTTAAATGCTGGATATTATCGGCTAAGATCATATCCATAAAAACAAACTTGGCTGGTTGATGGATATTGCGTAACAACTGGGCACGGTAGGCCTGGGCATACTCAACACCACTGCTGGCCCAACCGATTCCAAGGTTGATATTGTATACTGTCATAATGTCCTCTTTTATGGGAAATGCAAGACAATTTCCCCTTTTTTATTGATTTCTACTCGACTCAGTAAGAGATTGCGGACCATTTGTTCTTTGGCCGCCTCTTTCATTCGTTCAAAGGATTGGTAGGCTTCTTGGAAAAATTCTACCAAAGGGTTTTTCTGACTGGTGTACTGACCAGAGAGCGCCATGCGCAATTGTTGCAGATAGTCTACCTGCTCGACCCAGTTTTCATCGATAGCTTTTAGGATGGCCATGCGCTGGAATTGGGCGATCACTTCATCGGTGCCTAAGATCTCATACTTAGCTTCCAACTCGCTTTTAGCAATCTCCCATAAGAAATTCTCTTTGGTTTTCTTGCTACGGAAGGTTTGGTGGGCCTTTTCCGGATCCACTTGGTAACTAACATTGTCTAACATATAGCGATAAAAAGCTACCGGTTCCTTGTATTCTTTTTTATGGGCTACACTTGAAAAGACGGAACGAAGCACTTTTTCAACGATATCATCCAAGCGTCCTTCTTGTTTGATCAAGCGGTCGCGCTCTTCGTAGACGATGGCACGCTGAATGTTCATGCTTTCCGCAAATTCTAACGTCATCCGACGACTGGCCTGACCAGAACTTTCACTAGCATTTTGGGCCCGTTCCACCAAGTTTCTATACTTGCGCTTGGTCAGAGCTTTGGCTGAACCAATCCGCTCATCCACATCATAGTCTTGATAGGTATCCTGGATCCAGTCTGGCCCCCAGTTTTTCATCAAATCGTCTTCCAAAGAGACGAAGAACTTGGTCAAACCGGGATCTCCTTGACGACCTGAACGTCCACGAATTTGAAGGTCAATCCGCTGGTTCATCATCCGCTCAGTCCCAACAACCACCAAGCCACCTAACTCAGCGACTCCTGGTCCCAACTTGATATCGGTTCCCCGACCGGCCATTGAGGTCGCAACCGTCACAGCACCTTTTCGACCAGACTCCTTAATGATCTGGGCCTCTCGAGGAGCATTGTTAGCATTGAGAAGATTGTGAGGAATCCCTTCCCGCAAAAGAAGATTCGAATAAAGAATCGACATCTCAACGGATCCGGCAAAGACCAGGATCGGATTGCCCTTTTCGTGGACCTTCTTCACATAATCCAGGGAAGCCACGATTTTTTCCGGCAAGGTCTGATAGATTTCATCCGGCAAATCCTTGCGGATCTTCTTACGATTGGTTGGGATCTTGATCACTGACATGGCATAGGTATCAAGAAACTCTGCCTCAGCGACCTTCCCAGTCCCGGTCATGCCACCCAACTTCCGAAACATCTTAAAGAGGTTTTGGTAAGTAATAGAAGCCATGGCCCGTGTTTCTTGGGTCAGCTTGAGACCCTCTTTAGCTTCAATCGCCTGGTGGAGTCCTCCTTGCAAGCGGGTCATTTCCATCAAGCGACCCGTCGCCTGGTCTAGTAAGACAATCTCCGGTTGCCCTTCAACATTGGGATGAATGACATAATCCTTATCCTTAATAAAGTTTTTATTGGCCTGCAGGGCTAGGCTGATATGGCGGACCAAGTCACAGTATTGGGGATCATAGAGGTTGGGAATGGCTAGAAAGGCTTCTGCTGCATGAGCTCCTTTTCGAGTCAACCAAACTCGTTTCTTTTCTTCATCAAACTTGAAGTCTTCCCCTTCTTTGAAGGTTTGGATCAGGGTATCAATAATCCCATAAAGGTTGGACTGAACCCGAGGAGAACCAGAAATAATCAAGGGAGTCTGGGCACTATCTAGAAGCACCGAATCAATCTCATCGACAATGGCGTAATTGAAGTCTGCTAAAAACTGGCCATCTGCAGAAGCCGTCAAGTTCTCTGTTAAATAGTCAAAGCCCAGACTAGTATTAGTCGTATAAATGACATCTGACCGGTAAATCTCCCGTTTGACTTCTGGATCTAATTCTTCGTCTTCTGATTGTTTCAAGGGAACTCCAACAGTCAAGCCCAAAAAGCGGTAGACCTGTCCCATCTCTTCTGCATCCCGAGTTGCCAGATAGGTATTGGTCGTAATAACCATGACCCCTTTGCCCTCTAAGGCATTGAGATAAACCGGCATAGTTGCCGTCAAGGTCTTTCCTTCACCGGTATTCATTTCAGCGACATTGCCTTGGTGGAGGACAATTCCTCCCATGACTTGCACGTCATAAGGAAACATGCCCAAGACCCGTTTATCAGCTTCCCGCGCAACCGCAAATGCTTCCGGCAAGAGATCATCCAAGGTCTCACCCTTAGCTAGACGTTCCCGAAATTCCACAGTCTTCTCCTGTAGTTGTCGATCCGTCAAGCGGGCCATGTCATCCTTCCAGCTATTGACTTCTTTTAAGATTTTTTTGATGTTTCTTAATTTAACGTAATCCAATGTAATCCTCTTTTTTTGCAGTGATGTTCGTCTATTCGAGAACTTCTGCTCCCTCAGACGATATTGGTTGAATCGTGAAATAGTGGAAGGTAAACTCTTGCAAACCTGCACTGAGCAAGCGTACTTCATAGGCGTATGCTTGATCTGGATAGGTAAACGGCAAGCGACCTTCTGCGGTTACTCGACGGCCAACGACCTCTCCAAAGCGATCTTTAAAGATGATTTCTACCATAACGGTATGAGCGGGAGTCGCTTCCATCGTGATAACCAGTTCATAATCTTGCTCTCTTTTGAGCAGGGGCAGACTCGGAATTTGACGAGTTGCGCCAAAATTTGTCTGCGAATGCCAAGTTTTCAGCACTTGACCAGATGGCATGAGGGGGTTCTGAAACTGAACGCTTCCTTGGGCAGTCGCCTGAATGGTCGACCCCCAAAGATAATCTGCTAGAACAGTATCGCCCCAGTAGATTCGTCTGCTTTCATTTTCTTTTATTTTTATCATTGGTTTCTTCCAAAGTCTCTTTCCATGATTTCTTTGTACTGGGTCACAAACCACTCAATGATCGGACCACTCGCATCATTGTGTCGACCGGCACGGCTAGTGCTGATAATACGAACCGGCAATTCATACAAGGCCTCTAAAATATCTGGATAAGCCTGCTGGTCATAGTCATCATCCCTCATATAGGCAAGGGCTAAAATCGTATCCTTGAAATCTGCCTGGTTAAACCGGTCCCAGAAACGTTGATTCAGCTGACCGATCCCTTCTTGCGACACTTGACCAATGATCAACTGCATCATATCTAGGGATGTTCCAAACTCATCTGGACGTTTAAATTTCAGATTGGCAGCGACATCCCCCAGGTTGACAATGGGTTTTCCGACCAAGATCGCATGAGGAGAATAAAGGGCACCATAGTAAAGGGCACCAAAGGTCCCCATGGACAAGCCTGAGAAATTCATATCTTTTGGCTCAAAGCCGAGCAAGTCCAAGTGCTGATCAATAAAGGCTGTAATTTGATTTTCTAATTCTTCTGAGCCCATATAAAAGGATCCACCTTCCAGTCTTGGGTCAGAAAAGAGAATAAAGGGACTACCCATCGCACGCATCATCCCAAACCCTTCAAATCCTTCGGCTGGACGATACCCAGAAAAGTAAATGTTTAAAGGGGGCTTCATATCGCCAGGATGGAAATAAGCAAAAATTTCTTGACGTTTGTGGTCCCGTAGCGTCTTAGCTCCTACTGTCATCTCTCCTAAAGGACCATGTGACAAGCGCTTATGTAAGGCTCCGATCGTAAGCGTCCCCTCTCCTTTTGCCTCCAGCGAAAAAGCTAGATAATAAGGTTCTGCTCCATCCAATTCTAAGGGCGCTTGCATCTCTTCTTCTGAAAAGACCACATCTTTGACCCAATCACCCAAAGCTCCATAGCGGTAAAATTGGATCCGCAGTTGTAGCTGACAGCTAGGATCTTTTTCGTATTCCAACCAAAAATTGATGGGGCGGCTAGCGTCATACACATAATTGTAAACCCACTGAGCAATCGGCGTAAACTCTTCCCGGTATGCTCCGTCAAGCTTGAGGAAATGTTGCCCCAAGACTGTTTGCTGACCAGCAAAATCAGGTCTCACCTGCAGGTCACGAACTGTAAAGGCATCTCCGTATTGATTGTCGTATAAAAAGCGGTCTAAAATATAGAGAAATTGATGCTTGTTCGAGAAATCCCAGGGTCTCGCTTGTTTAAGCCTTAAGAGGTGAGCTAATTCTGCAGAAGGTGCCTCTAGCTTACGGCTTTGATCATAAAAAACAGTATAAGGCTGGAAATAAGCCAGGTCTTCTCCTAAAGCTAATAAATCTTCTGGCTTTTCCAGAATCAAGGCTTTGAATTTGGAGATTTCCTCTTCTTCCATATACTCTTTGAGCGATGGAAGAGTGGTAGCTTGAAAAAAGTGCCAGCCTAGACCAGCAGGAAGCTCCACTTGATCCTGCCAACTGCTTGAGCCGATTTGGAGAATATGGGGTATTTGTAGTTTTTTATCCATGACGTTCTTTCATCCATCCTTCCCATTTCTCGATCAAGCGTTGACCGGTGTATTCTTGAATTTTTTCAATCGAGTAGACCAAGGCTTCGTTCCAAGGCTTCAATTCCAATAAAAAGTGCGTAATCGCCTTCTCTAATTCCTTGTCTCCCTTTGATAAGACATAGCCATTTTTCAAATGATCAACATATTCTGTCTGGACGCGGTTGACTTGAGGAATCCCAGCAGAGATCCCTGCAATCTGCGTGTAGAGGTTGGGTTCCTCGCTTAAATCTACAATCAAGCGGGTTTTTCCCAATTCTTGAATAATGTCATTTTCATTTGAAAAATTCTTAACTACAAAGCGATAATCCGGTGCGTCTTGTACGGACTCTTCATCGATAATCTGGTTTTCCCCAAGCCCTTCCATTTGGGCTGGTGATTGAACCAGATGCAAGTCCTGCTCGCTAGCGATCAATTCCTCGAGTTGCCCTTCTAATTCCTTAACACGCTCCGGTGATCCATTGTAAAATGCAAAAACAACTTCAAATAAAGGATGTTGCGCCAAGACCTCCAGAACCTTCTTGAGCTGGCTCTTACTTGGAAGCTCAGCTTCATTGACGTAAAAGTAAATCTTCGATTCCTTGCGCTCCTGACTAGATCCCAAACGGAGGCGGGAGTCAAAAGAGGTAATCCGGTGTGTCTTTTGAGCCAAGCTAGGAGAAAAGACCCCAATCGCTTCTTTGGTTTTTTCACTATCTGTGATCAAGAGCTGGGCATCAATCATATCAAAATAGAGGGCAAAGTTTTCGGCAGACAAGGGCTGGCGATCCCCGTAGAAAGACAAGACTTTCTTGACACTACTTGCTGTATCTTGTAAAAAGGCCAAATTTGCTGGATGAGCTGCCAAAACCAACTGATCTCGTCCTGGAACCAAGGTTGCTAGCTGTTCCTTCATTTTTTCAGCGACAACGTCTCCCATATTGGCATAGCTTTCTTTTTTGAAGGCATGAAAGAAAGCTTCATTGACCATGACGGAGTGGTTCTCTTCGATCAACATCTCTCTCAAAACCCATTGCCCATCAAAACTCAGATACTCTTGGAAATAGGGTTTTCCCTCATTGTAGTAGATTCTACTAGAGATAAAGCCACGATCATCTATGTACTCGATGTAGCTGATCTCGTCATTCTTATAACGGGTCAAAGAGAGAAGGTTCCCATCCACTCCCATATCAATTTTCGCTAGGTGGTGGCCCTTACGAAATGCCATCACCAAAAAGGGAGTATAGGAAAAAGTGGTCTCACTTGGCCATTCGATGTCCTGAAGCTGAACTGGGCGCATAGCCAAATCAGACGGAACCTGTTGGATCTTATCAAAAATCGAAAGCACATCTGTCTCTAACAAATCTTGGCGGTGCAAAAAATAGCGCAGTTGTGGACTATATTGAGGCAACAATAAGATCCGATCCATTTCTGCTTCTTGAAAAATACGAACTTGATTAATGGTATCGTCAAATTCAATGGACTCTCGCATCCAGTACCAAGGGGTAGCTGTTTGCTGCCAGATGCGGTCCGTTCCATACCAGGCTGGTACAAAATAATACATGGTTACTCCTAGAATATTCTTGTATAACGTTGATTCACACGAAGGGCACGAATTTCTTCTCGGATATTGTAAATCATACCGACAAACATGAGGAAGGTTCCTGGAATCATGGTCAAGCGCAAGAGATCCTTATCCCATAACAAGAGAGAAAAAGGAAGCGCCGTGAAGAGGATCAGATACAAGGTCCCAAAAACCGTCAAGCGTAGCACAATTTTATTGATATAGCGACGTGTATCTGCTCCAGGATAGACATGATCGATATACTCGGAAGCCTTCATCATCTTATCTGCAATTTCTTCTCCGTTTACATTGACAAAGGCAAAAGCAAAAGAGAGAAGGGCGATCATCAGAATGTAAAGAAGGATCCAAATCGGATCTCCCATCACCAAGTGTTTGGCTAAACGAGCAGCCCACTTGGCATTGGAATCCATTGACAAGATCAAGAGCATAGCATACTGAGGAATGGACACCAAGGTCATGGCGTACATGAAGGGCATCCCTCCTGCCGGGTTAAGCTTGATATCCAAAAAAGTATAACTTTTCAAGTTGTTGTGGATCCCTAATTTATTGACAGGAATCTGGTACTTGGAATATTCCACCAAGACTGCCACATAGACAAAAATCAAGATGAAAATCACGCCCAGAACATAAGCGATTTCTGGAATATTATTGACATTTGAAAGGGTCTGCATCACGTCTTCTGGCAGGTACATAACCATCCCAGCCATCATGATCACAACAGAACTTCCAAGCCCCAAAGCGGCATTTAGATCAGAGAGCCAAACTAAAAAGAAGGCCCCGGCTACCATAATCATGGTATTGACCGCAATGACAAGTCCAGGGTTCAACCCTGTCTTCAAGGGGAGATACATGGCCACTGCCAAAGACTGGACGATGGCGAGCGCCAAGGTCACGTACATCTTTCGCCGCTCCACTATCTCCGTGCTGGTTTTTTCAAGGTTAAAGCGTTTTGAAACGGTAAACATCCGCCACAAAATCATGGAAGACATCCATGGGGATAGACCGATCGAAAAGATCGACATTCCGCGGAGATTTCCCCCCATCACAGCGCTTGATAGCTGCAAGCCCGTTGTCGTTCCCTCATTGAGTCTCAAGGCCTTTGATAAGTCAACAAAAGGCAGGGAAATTTTACTTCCCAAAACATAAATAAAGACGAAAAATATCGTCCAACAAAATCTCTTCCCTACTTCAGATCGTTTTAACATTTCTTTTAAACTTTCTCTTACTCATTTTGACTCTTCCACCTGGGAAACAGCCTTAAAATATGTGCCTTTAGAGCATTTTATCTCAACTTATTTTACCATAATTTGCGACTTTTCCAAACTCATTTGTCACTAATATTTGATAATATTTCAATTTCCCCATTTGGTACCGTATTCAACAAAAAATCCTTCAGATGTTTATCTGAAGAATCTTGTTTACTTGGATATTATTCTCCTAAAGCCATGATGGTATCGACAAATAATTTCTTTGTAAAATAGCCATTGCGGATCAAATAAGAAGTATATTGAGCCTTTTGGACCATTTGGGCATACTCTTCTTCTGTACAGTCTTGGACCAAACGATTGGCTTCTTCAAGACTGGAGGCAACAAAGCCCAGCCCTTTTTCTCGAATATAGTCTGCATTTGACAAATAGTCTGGCACTACTACCGGAAGACCAGCAGATAGATAAGTCGATAGTTTGTAGGAAATATTTTCTTTGTAGTAATCCCGCTCATCCTCAGGATTCTCAGAATTTCCCCAGACAAGCCCAAAACCACCCTTGGAAAGCTCGAGAAGCAACTCTTGTTTAGTCCGCCAGCCTTCTATATGGACCTTAGAATAATCGACTCCTTCAACTGGTTCAGTATAGACATGAAGGGGTGTCTCATATTTCCAATCGATGATATGTGGGAAACGCGACGGATTCCCTGAGAAGATCAGTTTTTTCTCAAATTGCGGAGTATAGAGATCCAAACTGTGGGTCAAATCCCACAACTTTTGGACCACATATTTTTTCACTTTGAGCCCTTCTGATACTAGACGATGGTACATTTGCTCTGACGGAACAACGACCAGATCACTCTGATTGTACATGTCGATATAGTTAGGCATTAGGTAATAATTGCTCTCAAACATGAGTGGTGGAACATCATGGATAAACATGACCAGCTTGGTTTGAAGGAGTTTTAACTTATCAACCAAACGGCGGTCCCACTCAATTCCATTCCAAGAAGGAGATTGAACGAAGACGATATCCCCAAAAGCAACGCCTGCTAAAATCCCATCCATTCGCGAGTTCAATTCGCTAGCTGGTTCATTGCTATGATCATAAAAGTAGATCCCTAATTCATTAACCCCAAGTTCACGAACGACATTCATAATATCGTTTTGTGCCATCAGGGCAACACTTTTCGAAGATTGCCCAAATAAATTTGTAAAATGGATTTTCATCTCTTTCCTCTGACTCTTCTTTTTTAATCCCATATTTTCTGAAGATATGACGGCAAACAGAGCTTTTCACAAAGTAACCTTTTTCATATCCCTCAACGAAAACTTCCTCATTCATTATAACATATTTCCCAACTTCTTAGACATTCTAGATCAATAAAAGACCGGTTCATTCCGGTCTTTTAAGGTTTTATTTGCCATCTTTTTTCCGAATTCCTAAAAGGGCTAATCCAGACAGAAGAATGGAAGCTCCTGTAGCAAGAATATTAGATGAAGGATGGGCACCTGTCTCTGGAAGAGCAGGTCCTGAAGAATGCGTCGCAGTTAGTGAGCTTGTGTCTAATGGAGATTCTGAGTAAGAGGTGTCTAACGAAGACACGACAGACTCCGAAGAACTTGTCACAGCAGAGAAACTTGACGCATAAGACACACTAATCCATTCAGAAATTTCCTGCGATAAGGATTGACTCTCTGTTGATGATGCGCTTATAGAATCTGAAACACTCGTCAAAGGAAATTCAGATACTGACATGGACGTTGAAGCTGATTCGCTTGAAGAAAGGAGCGAAGTTGATTGGCTGTAGGAGTCAGATTTTGAAACAGATGATGACGCTTGAGATTCTGAATGGGATGTCCAGTGTGAAGCAGATAGACTCTCAGAAACTGATCGAGAGAACGATCTAGACTCTGAAACCTGCGATGCAGCTACAACATGAGAAGTTGAAGCTGATTCGCTTGTCGAAGCAGAAGCTTGCACTAATGAATCTGATTGGCTTGCAGAAACGGACCTGCTGGCCGATAAGGATTCCTTAATCAACGACTCTGATTGACTGGCAGAGATAGATTCTTGAGCCAATGAATTTGATTCACTTGCCGAAACGGATGCTTGTACCAAGGAGTCAGATTGACTTGAAGAAACTGATTCTTGTACCAGTGAATCGGATTGACTCGCTGAAACGGATTCCTGAACCAAGGATTCTGATTGGCTTGCTGATACCGATGCTTGAACCAACGAATCCGATTGGTTAGCAGATACTGAGGCTTGAACCTGCGACTCTGATTGACTGGCAGATACAGACTCCTGAACCAATAATTCCGATTCACTCGCAGAAACTGACTCTTGGACCAGTGATTCTGACTGACTAGCTGAGGCAGACTCCTGAAGCAAGGATTCAGATTGGCTTGAAGAAACGGATTCTTGAACCAAAGATTCGGATCGACTAGTTGAGATCGACTCTTGGAGTAGCGATTCTGATTCACTTGCTGAAACGGAGGCTTGAATCAGCGAGTCTGACTGACTAGCTGAAATCGACTCTTGAACTGGTGATTCTGATTGGCTGGTCAATACAGATGCTTGAACCAACGAATCCGATTGGTTAGCAGATACTGAGGCTTGAACCTGCGACTCTGATTGACTGGCCGATACAGACTCCTGAACCAATAATTCCGATTCACTTGCCGAAACTGACTCTTGAACCAACGATTCTGATTGACTCAATGATGTTGATTGCAAATCAGTCGATACTTGCGATTCCGACTGACTCATTGAATCAGAACGAGAAAAGGACATAGATTCTGTAATTTGAGACTTAGATTCGATATCAGAAGTAGATTGCGATTGACTCGCAGAAACGGACGCTTGTACCAAGGATTCTGATTGGCTAGACGATACAGATGCCTGAACCAACGAGTCGGATTGACTCGCGGAAACTGATTCTTGAATCAGCGAGTCTGACTGACTGGCAGATACGGATTCCTGAACCAATGACTCGGACTGACTGGTTGAAACAGACGATTGAGCCAAAGAATCTGATTGGCTTGCTGAGATCGATTCTTGAGCCAATGAATTCGATTCACTTGCCGAAACTGACTCTTGAACCAGCGAATCGGATTGGCTGGCAGATACGGATTCTTGTACTAACGAGTCTGATTGGCTAGCCGAGACTGATTCTTGTATCAATGAATCTGATTGACTAGCTGAGACAGACTCCTGAACAAGGGAATCGGATTGACTGGCCGATACAGATTCCTGAAGCAACAATTCTGATTCACTCGCTGAAACGGAGCGTTGAACCAAGAAATCCGATTGGCTGGCTGAAACGGATGCTTGAACCAAGTATTCAGACTGGCTGGCGGAAACTGACTCTTGAATCAGCGAGTCTGACTGACTGGCGGAAACTGAGACTCGAACCAAGGAATCTGATTGACTTGCTGATACCGATGCCTGAACCAGCGAGTCTGATTGACTCGCAGAAACGGACGCTTGTACTAACGAGTCTGATTGGCTTGCGGAAACTGAGCCTTGAATCAACGACTCTGACTGACTCAACGAAACGGATTCTGACAGCTTTTTGCTCATCGAAATAGATTGTGACAAGGAAATCAGTTGAGAAACCACTTCCTCCGATCCAACCGCCGATGTTGACTGCGATTGAGACACAGAAATTGATCTAGATGCTAAATTAGATAAGGATACCGACTGACTCAACGAAGCAGATTTAGAGGCTTTTTCAAACACACTCTTAGATGCTGATGCTGCTTTTGATTGTGAGTCTGATTGACTGGATGATACCGACTCTTGGACCAGCGACTCCGATTGACTCGCTGAAACCGAATCTTGAACTTGTGACTCTGACTGACTCGCTGATACAGATTCTTTAATCAATGAATCTGACTGACTTGCAGATACGGACGCTTGGACCAATGAATCTGACTGACTTGCAGATACGGACGCTTGGACTAGAGCCTCCGATTGACTTGCTGATACGGATTCCTGAACCAACGACTCAGACTGGCTTGCTGAAACGGACGCTTGAACCAATGAATCTGACTGGCTTGAAGAAACCGACTCTTTGAGCAGCGACTCAGACTGGCTAGCAGAGACTGAGGCCTGAACTAACGAATCCGATTGACTTGCTGAAACAGAGGCCTGAACCAACGAATCAGACTGACTGGCAGAAACTGAGGCTTGAATCAACAACTCAGACTGGCTTGCTGAAACCGACGATTGAACCAAGGATTCTGATTGGCTAGACGATACAGATGCCTGAACCAGCGAATCCGATTGACTTGCTGAAACGGAGGCCTGAACTAACGAATCTGATTGACTCGCTGAAACGGAGGCCTGAACCAACGAATCAGACTGGCTGGCAGATACAGACGCTTGAACCAGTGATTCCGATTGGCTGGCAGATACGGATTCTTTAATCAAGGAGTCTGATTGACTGGCGGAGCTAGATGCTTGTGACAAGGAAACGGACTCACTGACCGAAACAGATTGAGAAGATGAAACGGATTCTGAAACTAGTGACTCTGAAGTTGAAATCGAGAAGTTTTGAGATTGTGAAGCAGATTCTGACGGTGTCATCTTCCGATAGTAATAGTTCACACTCGTTAAGGGGTATGAATCTACTATTTTTTTGATCGTTTGTTTGAAGTTGGAAAAACCATCTGCTCCTTGAGGTGTTGCATCTTCTCCCACGACCATGGTCGTATTTTTATCGAGGTAGGCCGATTTTGGAAGTTCCGTGAATGGTTTTGGAACAGTATATTCTATTCCTGTTTTCTCATCAGTGTATGTAACTGTCTCCTTACTAGAGAACCAACCTGTAATATCCAACTCAAAATGTTGGTAATCTATTCGTTTTGGTGTAACATTCAGGAAATAATCCTTGTTTTTACTTTCAACTTTACGAGTTCCACCTAAATCTGAAAGGTTATCCGTACTATCTTGTTTAAATTCTTTTTCATAAACAAGTGTATATACATCGGTTACCTTAGCATTTCCTACATCACCACTACTAACATCATGGATTTTAGAAGGATCTAAAACATAGTAGCGAAGAGAATAATCACCATTTTGATTAAGGGTGACAACTTCACTTTTAATGAAATGCTCACGTGCATCCCCTAATAGTTCAACTCTTGATTTCCCATTCTTGCTATTATCGAACACCCCACTTTGACGATTTGGGAATACGGTATGCGCTGGGACCTGTACATAACCAGGAAATTCGCGTGGATTAGAAGCTGTATAATGCTGGCCTTCCAATCCGTAGATTCTATACTCTAGTAAGGATCTTTCTTTCCCCGTTGGTTCATATTGCCCATTGAACCATCTACCATTCGGGTCCACTTCTCTATAGAAGGTCGATTGTTGTCCCATCATAGATGGAATTTTGATACTAGGATACGTCCTAATCAACTGCCCTTGATTCTCAGGCGTCATGACATCATAAATACTCCGGAATAAGAAAGCCTGTTCCGGAATAAAATTCGTTAGCATTCCAAAGGTCCCATTACCTGTAGAAGGTTCCGAATTAAAAACCTTGTTCCCAAGGGGAGCCTGACCAATTAGTACTTCTTTTGGTAATTGAATATCTTGGCCATATCCTTCTGGAGATACAGTTTGTGAAAAAATTTCAGCCCCATCTGATTTCCGAACAATGCGGAAATAAACATCCATTGCCTTATGCTTTTCCGGGTCTATCTCACTGATATCAATCGACATGGTCGCATAGTAACCAAGTGACTCTCCTTGTTTATTCACAAAGTCCCAAATACCAAATGTATAACGATTGGTGTAGGGCTCACCTAAAAAATTTTTCAACTCTTCAGGCGAAAACCTTAAGAGATCTTTATCTAGATGAGGATCCTTAGCATATCCTGGTGTGTCAAGTGTAGGATCTTCTACACTCGCACCATTGGGATCTTCTGGGTTCGGGCTCATATCCAATACATCATCAGCCAAGTATGTTTCCTCAGCTAGAGGTGCTAACTGAGCAGAGATCGCAGGTTTCCCATCTACATTTGTATTTCCCACAAAACCTGCAGCTGTCAAGGTCGTCATCATCTCATCGACAGCTTTCTCCAAACGATCGCGCTGGTCAGCATAAGCTTGAGCACTGGCATTGGTATGGATCAAGTTATTACTTGCAGCCACTTCGGCCTGCACTTTGTTAATGACCGCTTCGACCACTGCTCGGCGATCGGTGTCCGTCATTTTAGATGCGTAATTCCCTGCAATTTCTTGAAGCAATTCAGCTTCAGAGGTATTTTGTTCTAAAACAGTGGCTTCTTCTAAACTAGTTGGCTCTTCAATACCTGCTTCTGACTCTAGAGCTTGGGTAGACTCGCTAAGTGCTGTTGATAATGCAGTTGATCCAACTTCGCTCAAGGATAAAGACGTGGATTCACTGATCGAAGCAGACGCACTCTCAGATGTAGAAAGGCTGGTTGATCCTGAAACAGAGCTGGATTCTGAAGGCTGGCTTGAAGTTTTCGCTAAAACCACACTATCCACTTCTGCCAAAGTTTCCTCTTTTGTCTCAGAAACCGTTGGTGCAAGTGATGTTGCATCCTCCGCCTTAGCTGTCGTAGCAAGCACAGCACCACCAAAAACAGTCCCTACCGTAATCAACCCTTTTAAGAAGGCTTGGTTATTCTTTTGACTTTCTATTTGATCTTGCTGTACGTTGGCAATGATGGTCTCCTCCACTTGCCCACGCACCACGCGAAAGAGGCCTAGAGCAGCTGTTGATGCTCGAAGCCAATTTTTTCCTGATTTAATTAATTTGAAGCGTACGACACGATCTGTTTCACGAAAGTTTCCTTTTGAACGCTTAAATTGCATGATATTCCCCTTACATTGTAGTCATTATTCATTATACAGCAATACTACGTAGATTCAAGTAATTTGCTACAAAAAACTTATATATTATCGTTTAATTTTCAAATTTTTTTGTAACACATTAAAAATAATTCATTCTACTAATAAAAAAGTGAATCTCCTATGAGATTCACTCGAAAAAATGATTTTTCCTACTAGATCAGCTCCCCTTCTTTTTACGTCGGGTAAGTCCAGCAATTCCAGCTAACCCTGTAACTACCCCGAGAAGAGCTGATGTTACAGATCCTGTTTCACCAGTATTCGGAAGCACTACAGACCGGCTGTGTTTTTGTGATCCACTTGCTGATTCTGATGCAGACAATGACTCTGAACGAGAAATTGATTGGCTCATTGAGTTAGAGTATGAACCGCTACCAGATGTTGATCCTGATTGTGATTGACTCACTGAAACTGAAGTACTTACTGATGTTGAAGTTGATTCAGGTGCAGAGGTACTCAATGATGCTGACTCAGATGCAGAGACTGATTCTGACGCTGATGCTGATTCTGACGTTGAAACCGATTCAGATGTAGACACTGACTCAGACGTTGAGACTGATTCTGAAGTAGACACCGATTCAGACGTTGACACAGATTCTGATGTTGATACTGATTCAGACGCCGAAACTGACTCTGATGTCGAGATTGATTCAGACGTTGATGCTGATTCGGACGTTGAAACTGATTCTGAAGTAAATACCGATTCAGACGTTGAAACTGACTCTGACGTTGATACTGATTCTGATGTCGAGAGTGATTCAGAAGCAGATGCAGATTCGGATTCGGACGTTGATACTGATTCAGATGCTGACAATGACTCTGACGTTGAAACTAATTCAGAGGTTGATACTGATTCGGACGTTGAGGCTGACTCAGACGCAGAAACTGATTTGGACCTTGATACAGATTCTGATGTAGATGCAGATTCAGACGTTGAAACTAATTCGGACGCTGACAATGACTCGGACGCCGAAACCGATTCTGATATTGACGCTGATTCAGATGTTGACGCTGATTCTGACGTAGAAACTGACTCGGATGTTGAGGCCGATTCTGACGTAGATAATGATTCAGACGTTGACACAGATTCTGATGTTGATACTGATTCAGACGTAGAGACTGATTCAGATGCTGACAATGACTCTGACGTTGAAACTAATTCTGAGGTTGAGACTGATTCGGACGTTGATACTGACTCAGACGCAGAAACTGATTCGGACCTTGATACTGACTCAGACGCAGAAACTGATTCGGACGTTGAAACTGACTCCGATGTCGATGCTGACTCAGATACAGATACTGACATCGAAACTGAAACCGAAGTAGAGACTGACTGGCTTTCTGATACTGAATTGCTCAACGATGCTGACAATGATTCTGATGTCGAGATTGATTCAGAAGCAGATGCAGATTCGGATGTTGATACTGACTCAGACGCAGAAGCTGATTCGGATGCAGATGCCGATTCTGAGGTCGACACTGATTTGGATGTTGAAACCGACTCAGAGGCTGAAATTGACTCGGATGTTGAGACAGACTCGGATGCAGAAACCGACTCGGATATTGAAACTGATTCGGATGCTGATACTGACTCAGAGGTTGAGGCTGATTCGGATGTTGACACCGACTCAGACGTAGATACTGATTCAGAGGTTGAAATTGACTGACTTTCTGATACTGACTCGGATTCTGAAACTGATTCTGATGTTGAGACTGACTCAGACGTCGATACCGATTCAGAGGTTGAGACTGATTCTGATGTAGAGGCCGACTCAGAGGCTGATGCTGACTCAGATACAGAAACTGATTCAGACGTTGACACTGATTCTGATACAGAAACCGACTCGGACGTAGACACTGATTCGGATACAGAAACCGATGCAGACGCTGAGACTGATTCAGACGTTGAAACCAACTCAGACGCTGACACTGATTCAGACGTTGAAATTGACTGACTTTCTGATACTGACTCGGATTCTGAAACTGATTCTGATGTTGAGACTGACTCAGACGTCGATACCGATTCAGAGGTTGAGACTGATTCTGATGTAGAGGCCGACTCAGAGGCTGATGCTGACTCAGATACAGATACTGACATCGAAACTGAAACCGAAGTAGAGACTGACTGGCTTTCTGATACTGAATTGCTCAACGATGCTGACAATGATTCTGATGTCGAGATTGATTCAGACGTTGAAAGTGATTCAGAAGTAGACACTGATTCAGACGTTGAGGCTGACTCAGACGCAGAAGTTGATTCCGATGTTGAAACCGACTCAGAGGCTGACAATGATTCAGAGACTGAAACTGACTCAGATGTTGAGACTGAAACTGAAGTAGAAACTGACTGACTTTCTGATACTGAAGTGCTCAACGATGCTGACAATGATTCTGATGTCGAGATTGATTCTGATACAGAAACCGATTCAGACGTTGAAACTGATTCGGACTCTGAGACTGATTCTGATGTTGAAACTGATTCAGAAGCAGAGGCTGATTCTGATGCTGATACCGACTCAGATTCAGAGGCTGACGCTGATTCTGAAACTGATTCTGATGTTGAGACTGACTCAGACGTCGATACCGATTCAGAGGTTGAGACTGATTCTGATGTAGAGGCCGACTCAGAGGCTGATGCTGACTCAGATACAGAAACTGATTCAGACGTTGACACTGATTCTGATACAGAAACCGACTCGGACGTAGACACTGATTCGGATACAGAAACCGATGCAGACGCTGAGACTGATTCAGACGTTGAAACCAACTCAGAGGCTGAAATTGACTCGGATGTTGATACTGATTCAGAGGCTGAAACCGACTCAGACGTAGAGGCCGACTCAGAGGCTGAAACCGACTCAGACGTAGAGGCCGACTCAGAGACTGATGCTGACTCAGAGGCTGACGCTGACTCAGACGCTGATTCAGAAGTTGACGCTGACTCGGACGCAGAGGCTGATTCAGAGACTGAGAATGATTCTGATGTTGAAACTGATTCAGAGGTTGAGACAGACTCGGATGCAGAAACCGACTTAGATGCAGAAACTGATTCGGATGTCGATTCCGATTCAGACGTAGACACTGATTCAGATACAGAAATCGACTCGGATGTTGATACTGACTCGGACGTTGAAACTGACTCAGACGTTGATACTGATTCGGATGTCGAGAGTGATTCAGAAGCAGATGCAGATTCGGATGTTGATACTGACTCAGACGCAGAAGCTGATTCGGATGCAGATGCCGATTCTGAGGTCGACACTGATTTGGATGTTGAAACCGACTCAGAGGCTGAAATTGACTCGGATGTTGAGACAGACTCGGATGCAGAAACCGACTCGGATATTGAAACTGATTCGGATGCTGATACTGACTCAGAGGTTGAGGCTGATTCGGATGTTGACACCGACTCAGACGTAGATACTGATTCAGAGGTTGAGACTGATTCAGAAGCAGAGGCTGATTCAGAAGTTGACACTGACTCAGACGCAGAAGCTGATTCGGATGTTGACACTGACTCAGATGTAGATACCGACTCAGACGTCGAGACTGACTCAGATGTAGACACTGATTCTGACGTTGACACTGATTCCGACGCTGAGACTGACTCGGAATCTGATGCTGACTCAGAGGTTGATGCTGATTCAGAAGTTGACGCTGACTCGGACGCAGAGGCTGATTCTGACATTGAAACCGACTCTGAAGTCGAAACTGACACTGAAGCAGAGACTGACTGACTTTCAGATACTGAGGTGCTCAACGATGCTGACAATGATTCAGAGGTCGAGATTGACTCAGACGTTGAGACTGATTCAGATACAGAAACTGACTCAGAGGTAGATGCCAACTCTGAGGTTGAAATTGACTCAGACGTAGATACAGATTCAGAGACTGAAACTGACTCAGAGGTCGAGACTGATTCTGAGGTTGAGATTGATTCTGACGCTGAGACGGACACTGACACAGATTCAGACGCTGAGACTGACTCCGATGTTGATGCCGATTCAGAAGCAGACACTGATTCTGAGGCTGAAACTGACTCAGATGTAGAAACCGATTCGGATGTTGATACTGATTCTGATGTAGATGCTGACTCGGACGCTGAGACCGATTCAGAGGTTGATGCTGATTCAGAGGTTGATGCTGATTCTGAGGCTGAAACTGATTCAGAGGCTGACACCGATTCAGAGGTTGAAACCGACACCGAAGTTGAGGCTGATTGACTCTCTAATACGGAAGTGCTCAACGATGCTGATTTTCTAGCGGACTCACTCAAAGATACTGATGCAGACTCAGATTGCGATTGGCTTACGGATTTTGAAGCCGACTCGCGAGTCGATTGACTTAGTGACTCTGATACCGACTGTGAAAGCGATGCTGATGCTGACTGACTCACTGAAACAGAGGCGCTCGTTGAAGCGGATGTCGAACTTGAGACAGACTGGCTAACCACCTTGGATACACTCGCCGATACCGAAGCAGACTGCAAGGCACTGACACTTGCAGAAGCTGATTCAGAAACCTTCTCAGATTCAGATTTTCTTGTCGATACAGATTGACTCGTTGAAGCGGATTGAGATTGAGAAATCTCCTTGCTCAACGATTGACTGCGAGATAGACTTGCTTGAGCTGAGACACTTGCAGAAGCTGATTGACTTAGTGAAGCTGACAAACTTCGCGAACGAACCGAGCTCAGTGATTGGCTCAATGAAACACTCTGCTGTGTCGATACGCTCTGTGATTGCTTCGTACTTAAAGACTGACTAATCGATTGCGAATTCTTCGTAGATGCACTCTGACTGTTTGAGACAGACTGACTATGATCGCTATCTGACAATTTCACAGCTACGACATTGGTCGTACTATCTTTATAAGTAATGGTGACTGTACCATCACTATTAACCGTATAGGCCTTAATGCGGTTAGCCACCTCTGGATTAACAGCCGACACAGCTGCAATCACCTTGCTCTTATCTGTATCTGTCAATGCAGTTAGGCTCGTCACCTGAATAGTACTTGTTGGAGCAACACCTGGTGTACGATCAGCCAGACGCCCTTGTGTCATCCGAATTTCACCCAAACCATTTGGGCGGTTCATATTGGACGCATTATCAATAGCTGCGACATTGCGTTGCCATGTATTACGGTAGGTATGGTAAAGATCATCCTTCAAATGAATGATCGCTGTGATGGTTGCAGGATTGTCACTCGTAGCTGTGATATCTCCCGTAATCGGGGCAATATTACCTGTTCCGTACTGGCTACTACCAAAGAAATTCCCGTTCAAGGCATTGTCGTTCAAATCTGCTCGTGCAACGACTTTCATTTCTTTCAACTTGCCACTGTCATCAGTAGCTGTAAAAGTCACAACCGCATCATCACCAGCATAAATGGTATAATTCTTCCCACCACCTTCAAGAGGGGTTGATTTAGGTTCCACACCATTGACAGTTAACTTAGCCGTCACTTCAGGACGTGTGGCATCTGTTACAGCAACCATATTACTTGCATCGGAATAAACCGCATGATCACCATACAGAATGCGAGCCTTAGCTGTTACTCCACCCGTCTGCAAGGGAACATTCGGTGTTACGATCGCTTGTCCAGAAGCATCCGCTACCGCTGTTCCGATTTCATCATCATTATTATATAAGACAACAGTAGACCCTGGCTCAGCCCCCGTCACCGTTACAGGTGTCTGAGTATAGGCTTTCTCTAGTAAGCGAGTCTCAACCGTCGGTGCTGCTAGGCGCTTAACAGGAGCGGTTACATCATTTGTGGTGTTATCTTTATAAGTAATGGTTACTACACCCGTTGCTGAGACGGAATAAGACTTAAAGTCCTTAGAGGTCGCAATATTTGGGTTAGCAGTCTTAAAAGCCTCCCAAACCTTATCTTTTTCGGCTTGAGCGAGATTACTTGTGTCATTAACAAAAGTACTCGTCGTCACAGCCGTAATCGGGTTTCGAATGCCATCATTTTGTGGCAAAACCTGAATACGAAGCGTACGTGTCACTGACTGCTTAGCCGTATTAGTCACTACAAAAGAAAGATTATAAATTTTCCCAGGCGTTACGACCTCTGTCTGCCCAACAGTCCCCATAATATTAAAGGCTACTGCACTATTTTTTAGTGCCGACGTCTGAGGCACGTTGATGCCATTCACACGATCACTACCAGACGTGTAACCAATGCTTTTAATACTATTTCGTGTAGGAATGCTTTCAACAACATTATAAGCCTGATTGATGTAGTCAGAGTTATACACAGAAATCAAGGCATTATTGGCTGGCCCGAGATTGTATTGAGGCGCACGGAGGCTCGTATCTGTGTCAATACGGTTCCCATTTCGAGGGTCGCGCTGACCAGATGTCGCGCGCAGCACTGCGTTGGCCAAGCGATTGCGAGCAATCTTTGCCTGGCTTTCCACGGCATCGATTGGAATTGCCGGATTAGACAAGCCAGTTCGAATAGCCTCTAAGGCCAGATCTCCATTCTCAATTGCAGATTCGGTCCCCGGGATTTCCAAAGCTCGCGCACGATAGGTGTATAAATCCAAAGCTAAGACTTGAAGACGCTTCACCTGGTCTTCCGAGCGAGTGGTCTGAATCTCAGCTACTTTCTCGCTCGTTTCAGAAGTATCCCTGTGAATTGAATCGTCCTCAGAGGCACTGCTACTAGCAATTTCTGAAGTGGACGGACTCGTTGAACCACTAACAACATGTGATTCGCTCAAAGAAACCGACTGAGACAAGGAAAGGCTGTCACTAGCCGACTCTGAAAATGAGACAGATTCACTTATAGATTGACTGGCTGACACAGAATCTGTGATAGAGGTCGTCCCCAAGACCAAACTATCCGAACCCGCTACACCGGTCGATGGGCTGATTTCAGACCCAACAGTCGCAGTCATCTCATTTTCCTCAGCAAATACTGAGTTAGCAACTGTTGTTGCTCCAGCAAGAACCCCTAGTACAACCATACCTTTTACTAGGTCTGCAGGCATTTGACGTGAAGAATCATCATATCTAACCATGATTTTTTCATCCACACCACCTCGCATGACACGAAATAAGCCTAACCGAGAAACAGATGCCCGTACCCAATTCTTCCCTGATTTGATTAATTTATAACGCGTGATTCGCTCCGTTTCGCGAAAATCACCCTTCGAACGTTTAAAAAACATGTCCGCTCCTTAAATTTTAGATATCGAGTTATTATACACTAATTTTCCCCAAAAGTAACTAATTAAGACTAGTTTTTAACACAAATAACAGCATACAAAAAGAGAACCCGGAGGTTCTCTTTTTGGATCCTTTTTCATTTCCCACATACCTGAAATGACCGAATCAAATTAGGATAGAAGATTATTTTTCATCTTCCTTTTTGCGACGTCCAAGCGCTGCAACTCCTGCAACCCCTGCAACTGCTCCAAGAAGAGCTGAAGCTACAGATCCTGTTTCACCAGTATTTGGAAGTTGTTCAAGAGCTGGAGCTGGTTGAGCTGGTTGCTCAGGAACTGGGTTCACTGGTGTGTTTGGTGTTGGATCCATTGGTTTATTAGGTGTTGGATCTACCGGTGTGTTTGGTGTTGGATCCATTGGTTTATTAGGTGTTGGATCTACCGGAGTATTTGGTGTTGGAGTTGGTGGCACTGGAGTGTTTGGTGTTGGAACGTTTGGAATCTTCACAAGTTTGTAAACATAAGTAACGTTCTTATCACCTTCGATGACTTTACCAGTTGTTGGGTCAGTTGTTGTCAAGTGACCTTCACCGTCAACTTTACCTACTGGGTAGTTACCTTGTGGGACCAATTCATAGACTTTACCATCTGCAGTTGTGATTGTCTTAGGACGGTTATCCACAACTGTATCGTAGTCTTTACCTACTGGTTGGTCTTTTTCATCCACTACTGAAGTCTTGATAGTGTTACCATTTTCATCTACATAGTGAACGTATACATTACCCTTAGGTTGTACAGGTTCTTCGACAAGTTTGTAGATGTAAGTAACGTCTTTACGTCCTTCAACCACTTTACCAGTTGTTGGGTCTGTTGATTCAAGGTGACCTTGAGTATCTACTTTACCAACTGTGTAGTTTCCGACTGGTACGATTTCGTAAGTTTTACCTTCGAATTTAATGTACTGTGGACGGTTATCTTCAACAGTGTTGTAGTCTTTACCTACTGGTTGGTCTAACTCATCTGTTACTGATTGTTTAATAGTGTTACCTTCAGTATCTTTGTAGTGCACGTATACGCTACCCTTAGGTTGAGTTGGCTCTTCTTTCACTTCTTTGTAGACGTAAGTGATGATTGAACGTGGTTTATCAACTTTACCTTTAATTGGATCAGATGATTCCAAGTGTCCATCGCCATCAACTTTACCTACTGGGTAGTCACCTTTCGGTACGATCTTGTATGTCTTACCGTCTGGAGTCTTGATAGTGTTAGGTTTTTCACCTTCCTCAGTTGTGTTATATGGTGTGTCATATGGTGAGTTTGGTGTGTCTTGACGAGGTTTTTGAATTTCTTTACCATTTTCGTCTACGTAAGTGATGATTACGTCACCTTCTTTAGGTTTCGTTGGATCTTCTTTCACTTCTTTGTAAACGTAAGTGATGATTGAACGTGGTTTATCAACTTTGCCTTTAATTGGATCAGATGATTCCAAGTGTCCATCGCCATCAACTTTACCTACTGGGTAGTCACCTTTCGGTACGATCTTGTATGTCTTACCGTCTGGAGTCTTGATAGTGTTAGGTTTTTCACCTTCCTCAGTTGTGTTATATGGTGTGTCATATGGTGAGTTTGGTGTGTCTTGACGAGGTTTTTGAATTTCTTTACCATTTTCGTCTACGTAAGTGATGATTACGTCACCTTCTTTAGGTTTCGTTGGATCTTCTTTAACCTCTTTATAAACATAAGTAATCTTAGAAACTGGTTTTTCTACTTTACCTTTGATTGGATCAGAAGTTTCAAGATGTCCTTCACTATCAACTTTACCTACCGGATAATCACCAGCCGGTACACGTTCGTATTTCTTACCTTCAAACTCAATGTACTTAGGTTGTTCATCGTTCTCAGTAGTGTCATAAGGCGTGTTGTAGTCTGACTTAGGAGTATCTTGACGTTGGACTTTAATTTCCTTACCATCATTCTCACGGATATAAGTAATAATAACTTCACCTTGAGGTTTTTCACTTTCAGAATTTGATGAAGAGTTAGATGCTGATTGTGATACAGATGTAGAAAGTGATGTTGAAGCTGATGTGCTCAATGACGCTGATTGGCTCGCTGATACTGATGCTGATTCAGACGCTGATGTACTCAATGACGCTGATTGGCTTGCTGAAGTAGATGCCGATGCTGAAGCCGATGTGCTCAATGATGCTGATTGACTAGCTGATACAGAAGCTGACTCAGACGCTGATGTGCTCAATGATGCTGATTGGCTCGCTGATACAGAAGCTGACTCAGATGCTGATGCGCTCAATGATGCTGACGCTGACTCAGATGCTGAAACAGATTCAGACGTTGATGTTGAAGCTGATTCTGATGCTGACTCAGACGCTGATGTTGATTCAGAAACTGATTGGCTTGTTGAAGCTGATTGTGATTCTGAAACAGATTGCGAAGCTGATTCTGATGCAGAAGCTGATGTGCTCAATGATGCTGATTGGCTTGCTGAAGTAGATGCTGATGCTGAAGCCGATGTGCTCAATGATGCTGATTGACTAGCTGATACTGATGCTGACTCAGACGCTGATGTGCTCAATGATGCTGATTGACTAGCTGATACAGAAGCTGACTCAGACGCTGATGTGCTCAATGATGCTGATTG
>ERZ507021.214-NODE-214-length-28749-cov-152.804_pt1 | contig 28749 bp, 30 predicted proteins | sample MGYA00512877_ERZ507021 | MGnify/ENA metagenome assembly ERZ507021 | reverse complement strand
AGATATTTGGAGTTCAGAGAGGGCGCGTTTGATTTTCAAACTTCGCAACAGAACCGAGAACCTTGGGTTTTCAAGTGCTTTTTGGTTCATTAATCTTAACCATAGTGTTTTTAAAGTGGAAAACAAGCAACAAAAAAAGTATGTGGAGCCTTGTAGGAATAGTTCTTATTATTTTTACTGTGACTGCAGCAACAGAAGCAAATTATTCGCATAAAATTCAGTCGTATAAAGGTCGTTTAGTTATGACCAAAAAAGATGTTACACGTTATACATCCTCAAGAACTGGAGGCCTATATGACTATGCACCATTAGATGCATTGAAATATAAAGATCATTTAAAGAAACATGAAGTAAAAGTTGGTGATCGGTGGGAGAATGCATCTCATAAAGCATATAATTCCAAAATAGTCTATACAGTAGAAGATGCCGATGAGCAAAATATCACATTACCTGTATTCAATTATTGGGGAACAGTTGTGAAAGTAAATGGGAAAAAGAGCACTATAGAAAATGACAATGGTTTAGTGTCTATTAAAGGTACGGGGAAAAGAACTATAGTTGAGGTTTCATCTACGTATCCAACTACGATGATTCTATCTTTATTAATTAGTTCAATAACTTTTATATTCTTATTTACACGTTATTTAATAAGATGCTGCGGTGAAATGAAAATAGATTAGATAGATATTATAAATATGTTGATTCTATTTTCATAGCAATGGAGAAAATACATTAGCAATATATAAAAGAAGGTATCAAGAGTCACAGTGAATTTATTCCGAAAAGTGAAAAGAGCAAATATAAAATTTAATGAAAATATAGAACTAAATAGGAAAACGTAGACGTAATTTTCTACGTTTTCCTTTTCATATATATTAAATATTACGGAAAATTATATAAACTAATTTAGTGTTTTGTTTGTAATTCCTAATTTTGCTCCACTTTTAGATAATTTTTAGGTCTATTTAACTCATCAGACATTCTATGCTCATTTTTCTCCAAATTTGTTTCAACTCTTTCGTACTTAATTTTGCGTATTTGAAAATTCTTCTTTTAGAGTACTTTTATTACGATACTAGTATGATATATATCTATAGCAAACAGTTAAAATCTTCCTAAAATAAGCGAATAGCATTCCTAAAACCTATAAAATTTTTAGATGAAGCGACAAGTGGACAATTAATAAACTACTTGAACATGAAATTATGGATCACCTTTCAAATTTAGAAAATGGAATTCTTATACTTATTGCGCAACATTTATTGATTGCAAAATTATGTGACAAAAAAAACTAGTAGAAGAAAGAATAATGGCTTGATAATAAAGTACTACCTATTAAAGGTAGTACTTTATTTAATTTAGTATAAATTAACATACTACTATATTTTAGGTTTCATATTATATAAATTAATAATATACTACCATTTGTTGGTAGTATAATTTAAAGGTAATAAGTTATTCTTTTATTACTATGTTTGGGTTTTATAGCAAAGAAAGTTTAATAAGAGTTTGGACCTAGCAAACAATATTAATGAGGTCATTAAATCTTATTATCTTTAGTGATATAACGAAATATCTACACAGACAAAATGATAGCGTAAAATATTTTGTGTAAATAGATATTTAGGGTAGAAAAAAAGAAAGTCCATTCTGTAAAATTAAAGTTACCACAACCGAAATTTTATAGGAGGACTTTCTCATGCCCAATTTTACTACAGAAATTATGGAAACACTAATCAATAAAGGTGATTTAGATGAATTATTTCGATGTCATTTAGAATTAGCTGTTAATTCATTATTGCAGGCTGAATTAACAGCTTTTCTTGATTATGAAAAATATGATCGTGCTGGGTTCAATTCAGGTAATTCCCGTAATGGGAATTATTCACGTTCATTCAGAACAGAGTATGGAGAATTAAATTTGGTAATTCCTAGAGATAGAAATGGTAAGTTTTCTCAACAAACTTTACCTGCTTATAAAAGAACCAATGACTCTTTAGAAACCACTATTATTCAGCTATTTCAAAAAGGAATTACTATGTCTGAAATCTCTGAATTGATTGAAAAAATGTACGGGCATCACTATACGCCACAAACCATTTCAAATATGACTAAAATAGTTTCTGAAGATATTATTGCCTTTAAAGAAAGGTCCTTAGAATCCAGATACTCTGTCATTTTTATGGATGCTACTCACATTCCTTTAAAAAGACAAACTGTTTCAAAAGAAGCAGTTTATATTGTAATTGGCATTCGATTAGATGGAACCAAAGAGGTTCTTGGGTTTAGTCTTGCTCCAACTGAATCTGCTTATGTTTGGAAAGAGATTCTTCAAGACCTAAAAGACCGTGGTTTAAAAGAGGTTTTATTAGTCGTAACTGATGGTTTAAGTGGCATTAACGATAGTATTCATAGTGTTTATCCAAATGCTCAATTTCAACAATGTTGTGTCCATATATCTAGAAATATCGCTCATAAGGTTCGTGTTAGTGATCGACAAGAAATCTGTAGCGATTTCAAATTAGTTTATCAAGCAAGTTCAAAAGAAGAAGCAAATAATCAAATAAGGTTTATGATAGATAAATGGAAAAAGCAGTATCCACGAGTGGTTAAATTGCTCATGAATCCTGCTATATTAACCTTTTATAATTTCCCTCCGTCAATCAGAAGAACTATTTATTCAACTAATTTGATTGAAGGTTTTAACAAACAATTAAAGAAATATACCAAAAGAAAAGAGCAATTTCCTAATGAAGAATCTCTGGAGAGATTTCTAGTATCTCAATTCAACAACTATAATCAAAAGTTTCTATGCCGAGTTCATAAAGGTTTTAAAGAAATACATGATACATTAGAATCAATGTTTTAACTTGATCAACAGAATGGGCTTTTCCATTTACACAAAATTATTGACGCTCCCGACAAAATTATGATCTTGCGTAAAGTTATAAAATATTAATAAAAATATTTTATTAATGAAAAGCTTGGTAGCACGGTTATTCATATGCTAATTTATTTCACTTTATAGTAAGGGGAGTTCTTAGTATATTGTTCAAACTTAAATTTCATATAATTTAATTATGTAAATTAGCTATTCTAAGAACTTCTACGGATAACTGCCCGTCTAAAATTTAAATAAGAGCTTAGAATCTTCATATAAGTAAGGTTAATTTTTTTGTACAAAAAAGTCGGAATATTCTGAGTTACTGAAATGATATAAAATCATAAACTAAATCCCTTGATTTTATTGACTTTCAAAAGTTTATATATATAAGTTAATGATTATGGTAAAATATATACATAATCATTAACTCAGAATATTTTTAAGAAGGGAAACAATAGTGAGCTATAATGTACAACCGTTAAGGACAAATGAAGAGATACAAGATTTTCAGTTTTGGCTAAGAAGAACAAGTAATCCGGAAAGAGATAGTTTTTTATTTTTGTTTGGAATCAATAATGGGTTACGTATGTCAGATATTATAGGATTAAAAGTTGGAGATATACGAGGCAAAAGTAAGCCTATTATTGTTGAACATAAAACAGGTAAGCGAAAACCGATTTTTATAGATAATTTGAGAGAAGAAATTTTATTATATACTGAAGGTAAAGAAGAAAATGATTGGTTATTTCCGAGTCGGCAACAAGGTCGACATATAACAAGGGATCGTGTCTATCAGATATATGCAGATATAGCAGAAAAATTAGGACGAGATGATATAGGAACACATACATTAAGAAAAACTTTTGGGTATCACTACTACAAGAAAACTAGAGACATTGCTACCTTAATGTTTATTTTTAATCATAGCTCGCAAGCAATTACAAAAAGGTACATTGGTATAACTGAAGATGAAATAGGAGCATCACTTCGTGGATTTAAACTAGGTGTATAATTTAAAAATTTTTATAAACAGTAAAGACAAAGATTAAAAGCTATTTTTATCTAGAACGATTTTATTTCATAAAGTTCGCGGAATAAAAGCTGGGGTTACTGGTACTTGGTATAGGTTCGTGTTATATAAACTAAGTAATTAAATAACATTTTTAGGTTGGAAAAGGATGAAATTAAAAAAAGAGAATCAATACGGTCTCAAAAACGCAAACGCTGCGGAATAAGAAAAATACTGATAACTCAACGTTTAGCAGACTATCTAATAGGGATAGTCTGCTTTTTTCGTTTTTGACCATACTTTTGACCTTCTGCAAACTTCCTTGCTTTTCCTCTGTAGAACTCATGAAATCTGCAAAACGAATTGCCGTTTCCTCTGTCTGCTTTTTCGCGATATGGGTGTATATATCATCCATAGTGGTTTTAATATCTGTATGTCCAAGTCGAACATACACTTCTTTGACAGACGCACCAGATTCAAAGAGCAGACTACAATGGGTATGACGAAAACCATGAAGTGTGATATGTTTTAAGTTATTCTCTTTAATGATGATTTTCAAATTGTGATTTACATAGTCTAAATAAAGGGGCTTATTTTCTTCTGATGAAAACAAAAGTTGTTCACCATCTTTTATAGGTTTGATTCTCATTTTTAGATATTATGCCCGCACGTATTCATCACATTTCTATTGTGAATCGCTTTATTCGACCGACATTTGACTTTTATCATAATATACTCGGTTTAAAATTACTAATGAAAACAATTAATCAAGACGATCATACCATGTATCACCTGTTTTTTTCAGATAATCACCACCGTGTGGGAACTGAACTGACTTTTTTTGAAGTACAAGAAGGGAACAACCAGTTTTTTGGAACCAATACGATTGAACGAACGATACTAAAAGTTCCTTCCGAAGCATCATTGCATTTTTGGGAAATATATTTTGAAACACAAGGCGTTTGCCATTATGGAATCGAATCATTTTCTGGACGACCTATCTTACGTTTTGAAGGGCCAGATGCAACACGATTAGCTTTAGTTCCCTTACGCGAATTTGAAGATATTGATGATTATTTCCCGTATGTCACAGACCAGATCCCTACAGAGCATGCCATTTTAGGAATTGATGCCATTCAACTACGCGTACAATATTCCGATGCGACTGAACGAGAGTTATTGTCGGTAGGCTGGTAGCACAAAGAATACGTCAGTTTCTTTTCGGGTCATCAACGAGTGACAATCTTAGAAAATCAAGACACTCAGTTCTATCAAGAAGTTCAGATTATTCAAGATCGTGAGAATCCAGTTGCCATTGAAGGGATTGGTAGCGTCCATCATGTTGCGTTTGGCGTAGAAAATAAATCTGATTTACAACGCATCGACAAACAATTACAAGAGCGCAATTTTATAAATTCAGGAATAAAAGATCGTGAATTTTTTGTATCACTTTATTATCGTGACCCAAATCAATTATTGATTGAAATTGCTACAGGGGAAGGAAACCTAGATGCAAAAGCGTATGAAAATCAAAGTCCACGCTTTGAAGAAATTCCTTTATTTTTACCGCAGTACTTAAATTTCATTCGTGAACAAGTGGAGCAATAATTAGCTAATCAAATCCATGACGAAGAGTAAGAGGTTGACTCATAAGTCAAAAAATAAAGAAAAACGCATCAAATCCATTCTAAAGAATGTTGATTTGATGCGGTTCCTATTTTTATAAACTATCATTTTCGACTAATAAAACTACTTATGAGTCAGCCTCTCTTTTTTTCTTGATTTTTATACCTCTTTCTAGGTAAACTAAACATCTGCCAAAAATACCGTGTCTCATTGAAACATTCTCAACTATTTCAAAATAAAGGGGAGTACCAAATGAACGAGTATATTGAAATTATCCACGCAAGAGAAACAACTTAAAAATGTCAGTCTCAAAATTCCCAAAAATAAAATTAGTATTTTTACCAGCGTATCTGGTTCAGGAAAATCATCGATTGTTTTTGATACTATTACCCAAGAAGCTGGTCGTCAACTGAATGACACCTATGATAGTTTTACCCGTTTATTTTTACCTAAATACAGTCGTCCAGAGGTTGATGAGATTGATAATCTTTCTACGGCGATTGTGGTCAATCAAAAGAAGATTGGTGGCAGTGCGCGCTCAACGTTAGGGACGATTACTAACATCAATGCGTTATTTCGTGTGTTGTTTTCATGTTTTGCAACACCTAGTTTAGGATATGCAAATGCTTATTCATTTAATGATCCTAGTGGAATGTGTTCTGTCTGTCAGGGAATCGGTAAGACGATTGCATTTTTAATAGGATTGCTTTATTTTTCGGCTATTGATAATGCTGATTTTGTATTTTCTGATCCATTTACCGCAGAAGTTTTGTCTGGAATTGAGGAACAGGCAAAGAATCATGGTTATTTTGTATTGGTGCATAATGTTAATTCAGCAGAAGATGTTAAAACTATTCAGAGAAATTGGCGTTTTGAGGGGTTCATTGTTGTTGGTGTACGTGTAAAAGAATTTTTGGAATTAAATAACGTTTTTGATGGTCCTGTTGTTTATATTGATACGCATCTTTCAAAAGAGACATTAAGAGAACTTGAACAACAAATGAATCGTTTATTTGTAAATACAAATGATTACCAAGCTAGTACATTGGCAGTGGAACATTTGATTCATTATGGTCATGAGAAAATAGCGTTTCTTTCTTTTGACTACATTGTAGGTGAACCAAGTGTTATTCAAGAACGACATCAAGCTTATATCGATACATTAAAGAAATATCATTTAACCTTTAAATCGCATTGGATATATAACAACTCTGAATTTGAGCGAATTTATCAAGAATTAGCTGAATTTACTGCAATTGTTGTTACTGGAGATTATTTAGCGGCTAAATTAGTAAAATTTTTAAAAAATAAGAATAAACGAGTGATGGAACAATTATCGATTATTGGATTTGATGATATTACTTTTGCAGAATTAATGGATCCTGCGTTGACAACAATACGACTAAATCCAGGTAACAAGGGGGCGATTGCTTTTCACCAACTGATTGGACTGGCCAAACAAGAAGAAATAAAAAATCAAGTACTACTATTAGAGGGAGAATTGATTTCTCGAGACTCTGTTCACAAAATCAAATAAAAAAGCTCTGTGAAATAAGTATAGTTAACAATAAAATATCCGAACGATAGAGAGAATGAACTGTGATCTAGCAGTTCCTCGTCGCAAATTCACTAGAATTAGCATTATTTACTCTAAATTGTTCGGATATTTTTTCTTGTTTTTAATTATGATTACAGTGCCTATTTTTAACGAAATTTGCTTATTTTCAAAATGTATGATTATATGTTAGTAAACACTTTCAAATATGAAAAGAGGAGCTATTATGGTAGGAATTAGGGATGTTGCAAAACGGGCGGGTGTGTCCATTGCAACAGTATCGCGCGTGCTAAATGAGGATCCGACACTTTCAGTAACCGATGAAACCAAACGAAAGATTGCAGAATCGGTTAATTTTTATCATTATGTCAAAAAAAGTCCCGTTGCAAAAAATTTAACAAATATTGCATTAATAACGACAGTTTCTGAAGTAGATGAGTTGGAAGATCCCTATTTTCGAACGATTCGCAGAGGGATTCAAGTCGAAGCAGAACAAAGCAAAGTCAATTTGAAGAAAATTATTCGTTTGTCAGAAACACCGTTGGAGCAAGACGATTTGCTAAAATGTCAAGGTGTGTTGATTATTGGGCAGGTGCTATCTTCTGTGATTGAAGAAGTATCAGCAATTAATTCGAATGTCGTAGTGATTGATGACCCTAGTATTGAAGCTGAAGTAGATGCAGTTTATACTGATTTAACAAAAGCAACGAATCAGCATTTAGATCGATTGTATAAAAAAGGACACCGAAACATTGCGTTTATCGGAGGAGGACGTGTTCGTTTAGATAGCCAAGGAAATAAACACGTGTCAGATGATGATTATCGAAAAATAGCCTATGAGACGTGGATGAAACAAAAAGGATTAGAAAAATATAGTCAAATTTATTTAGAAGGCTGGACCACACTTGACGGAATGCAGGCAGCAGATTTACTTTTGAAAAAACATGCTAAAGATAAGTTGCCGACTGCTATCATGGTAGGAAATGATCCTATTGCTGTGGGGGTTTATCGTTCACTTCAAAAAAATGGTCTACATATTCCAGAAGATATTTCGATTGTGAGTTTTGATAATATTGAAGTTGCTGAATTTTTAACACCTGCATTAAATACGGTGAATGTGAATACAGAAGAAATTGGAAAACTAGCAGTTCGCATGGTTAATGAACGAATAAAAGAAGTTAGAAATGTTTCGATCAAAGTGATTGTTTCTAATAATATTATTGTTAGAGAAAGTGAAAAAAATATCGATTAAAAAAGTAAACATCCAAAAAAGGGTGTTTACTTTTTTGTTTACTAATATTTTTAGTAAAAAATCTCGACAAAACATTAAGTAAACAGTTATGGTGTTGTTAACAAAAAGAAAACGCATTCAAAACAGGAGGAATTAAGATGAAACATTTCAAAAAAATAGCTTTAACAGGGATAGCTGTTTTAACTGGGACATTACTCGCAGCATGTGGTGGGGGAGATAGTAATTCTAAAGACGGGCAAGTAACTTTAAGCTATGCGAGTTGAGATACTGACCAAGCTCCAGGACTAAGAAAAATGTTAGATGAATTTGAAAAACAAAATCCTGATATCAAAGTAGAAATGGAGACAACGCCTTGGGATCAATATTGGGTTAAATTAGAAGCTGCAACAACGGGAGGTAATATGCCAGATGTAGTAACCATGCACTCTAGCGAATCCTATAAATATATGTCACAGAATGCTTTGATGGGACTTGATGATGTTATCAAAGAAAATGATATTGACATGGGAAACTTTACTGAAGGAATTGCTGATTTCTATACGCTTGAAGACGAACTATACGCAATCCCTAAAGATGCTTCTGTAGTGGGGCTATGGTACAACAAAGAATTATTTGATAATGCAGGTGTCGATTATCCAGATGAAACATGGACATGGGAAACACTCAGACAAGCTGCAATTGATTTAACAGATGAATCAAAAGGCATCTATGGTTTTGCATCACATATTGGAACAGAGACTGGCTACTGGCCATTTATTTATCAAAATGGGGGAGAAGTATTTGCCGATGACAATACAAAATCAGGTTTGAATACCCCAGAAGCACAAGAAGCTTTAGCTTTTTATCGAGATATTGCACTTGTTGATCATGCTTCACCAACAATTACAGAATTACAAGATCCTGATAAGTTAAGTCGTTTTCAATCAGGTAGATTAGCAATGATGATTGAAGGAAACTGGTTTGCACCGGGATTTTTGAAAAATGACTATCTAGTTGAAAATGTTGCTTCTGCCGTGTTACCTAAGGGAAAAGTTAATGCAACAATTACAAATGGACTTGGTTGGGCTGCCAGTGCGAGTACAAAATACCCAGAAGAAGTGAAAAAACTAATGGCATTTTTAGCTAGTGAGGACGCCAATAAAATCCAAGCGGAAACGGGGGCATCAATCCCAGCACTAAAAGGCTTTGAAGACGAGTGGGCTGCTTCTTCAGATACAATTGATTTGAGTGCTTTTGGAAAAATGTTGGAGTATGGAGTCCCTCGTCCATACAATAAAGATGGATTACGAGCTGAACAAGCAGAAGTTCAAATTATTAACCGTATTCTGTCTGGTGAAGTAACTGTTGAAGATGGAACCGCTCAAATTGAAAAAGAAGTCAATGCGATATTGAGCGGAAATTAAATTAGTTAATTATACAATATACAGGCGAAAGGATTCTATTTCGTCTGTATATTAATGGATGAATACCAAAAAGGGGGATATTATGAAAAATCGAATTTTTGGAAAATATCGTAAAGATCAAGTGATATGGGGCTATATTTTTATTTTTCCAACGGCATTAGGATTAATTTTATTAAATATATGGCCAGCAATTCAAACAGCAATTTTAAGTTTTCAAAAAACGGTAGGGTTCGGTGATACTGAATGGGTCGGATTAAGAAATTACCAAAAAATGTTTGCAGACGGTGAAGTTTTTCAGTCTTTATTAAACACATTAATTTATGCAGTGGTTTCGATACCTAGTATTGTTGTATTATCCTTGTTGGTGGCAGTTTTAATGAATAGAAAAGTTAAAGGATTGTCGATTTATCGGACAATTTATTTTCTACCAGTCGTTGCTGCACCATCCGCAGTCGCAATGATTTGGCGCTGGATGTTCAATAATGATTATGGACTGATTAATAACATGTTGGCTAAAATAGGTCTCGATGGACCAGCATGGTTAACGGATCCATCGATTGCGATTTATTCTATTATCATTGTAGGAGTTTGGAGTGCTATTGGTTATAACATGGTGTTATTACTAGCCGGCTTATAAGAAATTCCTAAAGATTATTATGAAGCAGCGGAAATTGATGGTGCTAGTCCAATCCAGCAGTTTTTCAACATTACGTTACCATTAGTTACACCAACATTATTTTTTGTAGTTGTAACAACAGTTATCAATGCTTTCCAAGTATTTGATGTTATTTTTATGATGATTACTCCTAATAGTACCGCCATGTTTAAATCACAATCATTAGCCTATTTATTCTATAAACATTCATTTATTTTAAATGACAAGGGATATGGTTCGGCAATCGTTATGTTCCTTTTAGTGATTATATTAATTATTACTGCAATTCAAATGAAGTTGCAGAAAAAGTGGGTAAACTATTAAGGAGGCTATCAAATTATGAAAAATAAATTTTTTTCAAATGCGCCAATCCATATCATGCTTATTTTAGGTGGTATTGCAATGGCATTACCTTTTATTTGGATGATTTTAACTTCAGGGAAAACGTTGGTTGAATCTACCCAAATTCCACCTACAATTTTCCCTGAGAAATTTCAGCTAAGTAACTATCAACAAGTACTTGATTTATTACCATTCATGGCTTTTTATATCAATACATTTTTAATGGTTGTTGGACGAGTGATTGGCTCGGTTTTATTTTCAGCAATGGCTGCATATGCTTGTGCGCGTCTAAGTTTTCCAGGGAAAAATATCCTTTTCAGCTTAGTACTTATTCAAATGATGATTCCCGGTTCCATTTTTATTACTCCACAGTATTTATTAGCACAAAAATTGGGTATTTTAAATACAATTCCAGCATTAATATTACCAGGGGTAGTTAGTGCGTTTGGTACGTTTTTATTAAGACAATTTTTCTTAGGTTTACCTGATGAATTGGAGGAAGCGGCCTATTTAGAAGGTGCCAATATTTGGACGATCTTTTTCAAAATTATGTTGCCGCTTGCTAAATCAGGATTGGTTGCACTTGGAATATTCACAGCGTTGTTTGCATTTAAAGATTTAATGTGGCCATTGATTGTCAATACTTCAATTGATAAGATGCCTTTAGCTCCGGGATTAGCAAACTTACAAGGACAATATGCCACGAACTTCCCACAATTAATGGCAGGTTCGTTATTAGCAATTTGGCCAATAGTTGTGATATTCATCGTTTTCCAAAGAAAATTCATTGAAGGAATTGCTACAACAGGTAGTAAATTATAAAACTATTAATTAGTGATTGGAGAGTAAGTACATGACAAAAATTACATTTATTGGTGCAGGAAGTACTATTTTTGCAAAAAACGTATTAGGCGATGCGATGTTAACTCCAAGTCTACAAGATGCACATATTGCATTGTACGATATTGATGAAAAACGACTAAAAGAATCAAATTTAATGCTTAAAAATATTAATAAAAATTCGAATGAAAATCGTGCTGATATTGTTTCTTATTATGATCGCAAAGAAGCGTTAAGAGAGGCTGATTTTGTTATCAATGCTATTCAAGTGGGTGGTTATAAACCTTCAACAGTGATTGATTTTGATATTCCTAAAAAATATGGGTTGCGACAAACTATTGGTGACACCATGGGGATTGGTGGGATTTTTAGAACCCTACGGACACTACCAGTAATGTTAGACTTTGCTAAAGAAATGGAAGAAGTTTGTCCAAATGCTTGGTTATTGAACTATACAAATCCGATGGCGATGTTAACCATGGGTGTTTTAAAAGCGACGAGTATTAAGACTGTTGGTTTATGTCATAGCGTTCAAGTATGCGTACCAGAATTGTTTGAGCATTTAGGAATAGCCGATCAATATGACTTAAATGACTTTCAATGGAAAATTGCAGGCATTAATCATATGGCATTCTTGTTGGAAATTACAAAAAATGGGGAAGATTTCTATCCAACAATTCGTCAGTTAGCTGCAGAAAAACCAAATCCACATCCAGATTCTGTACGTTTTGAATTGTTGAAACGTTTTGGTTACTATATTACAGAATCAAGTGAACACAATGCAGAATACCATCCATACTTTATTAAATCAAAATACCCAGAATTGATTGACGAATTAGGGATTCCGTTGGATGAATACTTACGTCGTTGTGAACAACAAATTAATGATTGGGAAAGCATGCGAGAGGACATTGTAAATAATGGGGAGTTAACACATACGAGAAGCCGTGAATATGCTTCATATATCATGGATTCTATTACGACAGGAACTCCGTCAGTGATTGCAGGAAATGTCTTAAATAAAGGCTTAATCACAAACTTACCGACAGATGTTTGTGTGGAAGTACCTTGTTTAGTCGATAAAAATGGCGTGCAACCAACCTATGTCGGTGAATTGCCAACACAATTAGCTGCTTTAAATCGGACGAATATCAATGTTCAAGAACTGACAGTAGAAGCCGCTTTAACACTAGATAAATCAAAAATTTATCAAGCAGCGTATTTAGATCCACATCTATCATCTGAATTGTCTTTAACAGATATCAAAAATTTAGTGGATGATTTAATCGAAGCACATGGGGACTATTTACCTGAATATAATTAAAAAGAAGCTGAAAGAGTAAGGAATTTTCAATTCCTTACTCTTTTCTTAGTTAAATTTAGTAAAAATATTGACAAAACACTTAGTAAACAGTTACATTAGTGTTAACAAAAAGAAAACGCATTCAAATTGTATAAGGAGGAGCATAAAATGAAGTGGTCTAAAAAAATTATTTTAGCTTGTATAGCACTAGGAGCAACGATCTCTTTGACTGCTTGTGGAAAAAATCAGGAAGATGCAAGCGGTAAGGTAGAAATAGAGTTTTTTAATCAAAAAAAAGAAATGACTCAAACGATTCAGGAGATTGCTAAAGATTTTGAAGCAAAAAACCCTGATATTCATGTAAAAGTTGTGGATGTACCGAATGCTGGTGAAGTAATTAAAACACGTATGCTTGCAGGCGATGTACCAGATGTCATTAATCTTTATCCTCAAAGTATAGAATTGAAAGAATGGGCGAAAGCTGGTTATTTAGAGGACTTAACCGAAGAACCGTATTTAGAGAATATCAAAAATGGATATGCACAACGTTTTGCTATTGAGGATCGTGTATATAGCATACCATTAACCGCTAATGTCTATGGTTTTTACTATAACAAAACTGCTTTTGAGGAAATGGGGATTCAAGCACCAGAAACTTGGGCAGAATTTGAAAAAATAGTAGCTGAGATTAAAGATCAAAACAAAGTACCGTTTGCGATTGCAGGAGCAGAAGGCTGGACTTTAAATGGTTATCACCAACTAGCTATAGCGACTGCTGCTGGTGGTGAAGAGGAAGCGAACAATGTTTGGCGTTTCTCAGAAGTTAATGGAATTAATGCTGAAAGCAAAGAAATGCAAAAAGATTTTAATCGATTAGATTTGTTAAGAGAACCAAAAGCTTTGCAAAACAACTGGCAAGGTGCCGGTTATAACGATACAGTAGTTACTTTTACAAAAGGTGATGCGTTGATTATGCCGAATGGTTCATGGGCAATGCCGATGATTCATTCACAAAATCCAGATTTTGAAGTAGGAACTTTTCCTTTTCCAGCAGATGAAGCAGGTCAAAGTCTAACGATTGGCGCAGGAGACCTAGCCTTATCAGTTTCTGCAACTTCTCAACATAAAGAAGAAGCCAAACGTTTTGTAGAATATATGACAACACCTGAAGCGATGCAGAAATATTATGATGTAGATGGTGCACCGTGTGCTGTTGAGGGCGTTATCGAGAATACTCAGGATTCACCATTAAGTGGTTTAACTGAACTTGCTTTTACTGATCGTCATTTAGTTTGGTTAGCCAAAGATTGGAATAGTGAAAATGATTTTTATACCTTAACAACAAATTATTTACACAATGGCAATCAAAAAGCCATGATTAACGCATTAAATGCTTTCTTTAATCCAATGAAAGCTGACGGAAGGTAGGAAAATAAAATGAAAATAAAAGAAATTTTAAATCGTTACTGGGCAATCATTTTTGTAGCAATTCCAATTATTTTGCAGATGATTTTTTTCTACTTTCCAATGGTTCAAGGTGCTTTTTACAGTTTAACTAATTGGACTGGTCTGACTTATAATTTTGATTTTGTGGGTTTGAACAATTATAAGATTCTTTTTTCTGATCCGAAGTTTATCAAATCGATTGGCTTCACTTTAATTGTGACGCTTTGCATGATTGCTGGACAAATTGGTTTTGGTATTTTGATTGCGCGGGCGTTGAACGCAAATATTAAAGGGAAAACATTCTTTAGAGCATGGTTCTTTTTTCCAGCGGTCTTATCGGGCGTGGTTGTTTCTTTAGTATTTAAACAAATTTTTAACTATGGTTTACCAAAAATTGGTAGTATGTTAGGCATTGAATTTTTACAAACCAGTCTTTTAGGAACAACATGGGGAGCGATTTTTGCAGTAATTTTTGTTTTACTTTGGCAAGGAATTGCCATGCCAGTCATCATTTTCTTAGCGGGTTTTCAAAGTATTCCACAAGAAATTATTGAAGCTGCTAGAATGGATGGGGCGAATGATAAGCAAATTTTTTGGAATATTGAAATCACCTACTTATTACCAAGTATTTCAATGGTATTTATTATGGCATTAAAAGGTGGCTTAACAGCATTTGATCAAATTTTTGCTTTAACTGGTGGTGGACCAAGCGATGCCACAACATCTTTGGGGTTACTTGTTTATAATTATGCTTTTAAAAACAATCAGTTTGGTTATGCGAATGCTATTGCTTTAGTCTTATTTATCTTAATTGGGATTGTTTCACTGGCACAATTAAAATTATCGAAAAAATTTGAAATCTAGGAGGTTTCCCAATGAAAACATCAAAAGAAAAAAATATTTCTAAATACTTGCTTTTATTATTAGGGGGCTTCATGATTTTAGTTCCCTTAGTTTCAACGCTATTCGGTTCATTTAAAACAACACCCGATATTATGAATAATTTCTTTCGTTTTCCTAATCCAGCGACTTTGGAAAATTTCCGAAGATTGTTAGCGGATGGAATTGGTCATTACTTTTGGAATTCGGCAATCATCACAATCATTGCAGTAGTTGCTGTGACAGCAATTATTCCTATGGCTGCTTATTCACTAGCAAGAAAAATGACTCGTGGGAAAGCATACGGATTGATGTATTTATTTTTAATTTTAGGAATTTTTGTTCCTTTCCAAGTAATTATGATTCCGATTACCGTTATGATGAGTAAAATTGGTTTAGCAAATATGTGGGGATTAATCTTACTCTATCTCACTTATGCCGTACCACAGACACTATTTTTATATGTTGGTTTTATTAAACTAAATGTGCCTATCAGTCTGGATGAGGCTGCTGAAATTGATGGGGCTAGTCACTTTACAACTTATTTCAAAATTGTTTTCCCAATGTTAAAACCAATGCATGCGACGACTATTATTCTTAATGCTCTATGGTTTTGGAATGATTTCATGCTACCATTATTAATTTTAAATCGTGATTCTAATATGTGGACACTACCATTGTTTCAATATAATTATACGGGACAATATTTTAACGACTATGGTCCAAGTTTTGCTTCCTATACAGTAGGAATTGTCACGATTACACTAGTTTATCTTGCTTTCCAAAGAAGTATTATAGCTGGAATGAGCAATGGAGCAGTGAAATAACCAATAAATTATTCTCATTATAAAGGAGTTCATAAACTTATGATTATATTTGACAATCACACACAAACATTTCATTTACAAAATAAAAAAATTAGCTATCTATTAGGAATCGAAGAAAATAATTATTTAACGCATCTTTATTTTGGAAAAAAGATTACGCACTATTCTGGTGGGTATCGCTACCCCCGAACAGATCGTTCCTTCTCACCCAACAATGCAAATGCGCAAGATCGTTTATTATCTTTAGACACATTACCATTAGAATTTCCAGGATATGGACATGGTGATTTTAGAGAACCGGCGCATAATATTAAATTAGGAAACGGTAGTCGTGTAAATGATTTTCGTTATGATAGCTACGAAATTCAAAAAGGAAAGCCCAGCTTAGCGGGATTGCCAGCCTTATATACGGAAGATGATGATGAAGCTGAAACGCTGATTATTCAATTGAAAGACGCGATTAGTGGATTGACTTTACAGTTGTTCTACACAATTTATCAAAATCACAGTGTAATTATTCGTTCTACGCAATTAGTAAATAATAGTGATGAAACAGTGGAGATTAACCGCTTAGCTAGTCAATCAATTGATTTTCCAAATCGTCCACTCGAGTTAATTCATTTAAATGGTACCTGGGCAAGAGAACGTCAAATGACTAGAGAAAAAATTCATACAGGGATAAAAGTATTAGATAGTAAACGCGGATCAAGCAGCCATCAACAAAATCCGTTTGTTGCTTTAGTAGATGCCAAAACAGATGAATTTCAAGGAGAGGCATATGGATTTAATTTAGTTTATAGCGGTAATCACGAAACGGTGATTCAAAAAGATCCATTTGACCAAACACGGGTCATTATGGGAATTAATTCATTTAATTTTGGTTGGCAACTAAAAACTGGCGACTCATTTCAAACGCCAGAAGTCGTGATGGTTTATAGTAATGAAGGTCTGAATACGTTATCACAGACGTATCATGAATTGTATAATCACCGTTTAATTCGTGGAAACTATCGTTTAAAAGAACGTCCCACGTTAATCAACAACTGGGAAGCAACGTATTTTGATTTTAACGAAGAAAAAATCATGAATATTGTCGATGATGCGAAGAACTTGGGCATTGAAATGTTTGTTTTAGATGATGGTTGGTTTGGCGGTCGTGAAAATGACTTCACTTCATTAGGTGATTGGGTTGAAACAGAAGGCAAACTTGCTTGTGGTTTGGAAAATTTAGCCAAGCAAGTGCATGATAACGGGATGAAATTTGGGATTTGGTTTGAACCGGAAATGATTTCTGAAGATAGTGAACTATTTCGAGCACATCCAGATTGGGCATTGGGTATTCCAGGTCGTGACCGCTCAATTAGTCGAAATCAATATGTTCTTGATTTTTCAAGACAAGATGTTCGTGATAATATCTATCAACAAATGACGGCGATTTTTGATCGTGTACCGATTGATTATGTGAAGTGGGATATGAATCGAAATATGACAGAAGTCTATTCTGTCTTGTTGGACTCAACGATGCAAGGTGAAGTGGCTCATCGTTATATGTTAGGGTTATATGAATTTTTAGAAAAGTTAACAACGAATTATCCAACTATTTTATTTGAAAGTTGTTCGGGTGGAGGCGGTCGTTTTGATGCAGGTTTCTTGTATTACATGCCACAAACTTGGACGAGCGACAATACCGATGCCGTGGCTCGTCTGAAAATTCAATATGGAACCAGCTTAGTGTATCCAATTTCAAGTATGGGTGCGCATGTTTCAGCAGTCCCAAATCATCAAACAGGAAGAGAAACGAGTTTAACTATTCGTGGCAATGCTGCGATGGCTGGTGTTTTTGGTTATGAGCTAGATCTAACGCAATTAACTTCTGAAGAAAAAGCAGAAATTAAAGAACAAGTTGCCTTTTATAAAAAGCATCGCCAACTTTTGCAATATGGAACTTTTTATCGCTTGGAAAGTCCGTTTGAAGGCAATGATACTGCATGGATGTTTGTCTCAAAAGACCAAACAGAAGCCATGGTCTTTTATTTCCGAGTATTAGCAGAAGCTGCGCATCCATTAGTCACATTGAAATTAGCAGGATTAGCAGAAGAAGCAACTTATCAAATGGAAGATGTAACATTTGCTGGCGATGAATTGATGAATCTCGGTTTTTATATTGACTCAGAACTACATGGTGATTATGCGACACAACGCTTTTATTTGAAACAGATATAGTAGCTTGAATTTACAATATAAGTGCAACACCAAAAGAGACTCATTCCAAACGAAGAAAATATGTTTTATTTACACGCATTTACTAAAAAGCAGCCTGATTTGAATTGGGAAAATGAAGAAGTACGTGAAGAAATCTATGCAATGATTAACTATTGGTTAGATAAAGGACTAGGCGGATTTAGAATCGATGCGATATTAAACATCAAAAAAAAACTAGAGTATGGCATCTTTGAATCTGATGGAGAAGATGGGTTAGCCTTCATTGGGCCCTGGATTCTTAATCAGTCGGGCATTGAAGTGTGGTTAAAAGAAATGAGAGAGCGGACATTTAAACCACATAATAGTATGACGGTAGCAGAAGCCGATGTTCCTAATGAACGTTTAGATGAATATATTGGTGAAGATGGCTATTATTCGATGGTTTTTGATTTTAGTTATACGGATATTGATGTACCTGAAACTGGTGAATGGTTTAAAGATAGCCAATGGACATGGACGGATATGCGTACCAATATTTTTACGAATCAATTAGTTACGCAAGATAAAGGTTGGGGCGCCTTATATTTAGAAAACCACGATCAACCACGTTCAATTAATAAATATATTCCAGAAGAATGGATCAATGATTATAGTAAAAAAATGTTGGCGACGCTTTTTATGTTACTAAGAGGTACCCCTTTTATTTATCAAGGACAAGAACTAGGAATGACCAACATAGAAATGGCATCATTAGAAGATTTTGATGATGTAGCTACGCATTCTCAGTATAAACGGGCATTAGAATATGGATTGGCACCAGAGCAAGCATTGAAAGCTGTCAATAAACGAAGTCGGGATAATTCTCGCACACCTATGCAATGGAATACGCAAAAAAATGCCAGATTCTCAACTTCTGATAATGTATGGTTAAAAGTAAATCCTAATTATCCAGAACTCAATGCAGAAGCTCAGTTAACCAATCAACAGTCGGTATTCAATTATTATCATCAATTAATTAAATTAAGAAAAAATAGTGTATACAAAGACGTGCTAATCTACGGACAATTTCTACCAGTGAAAGATAAAAATGAACATATTTTGCTTTATGAACGCCAATTAGAAGATAAAATCGTATTAGTTATCTTAAACGTTACAGCAACAGAACAAGAATATTATGTAGATGAACAGTACCAACAAGTATTAATCAATAATTATGAAGATGTTTTATTAGATCAAAGTCGAAAATTGCGTTTACGACCGTTTGAAAGTATTGTATTAGCTAATTATGGAGGACAATTATGAAAATTAAAAACGAAGCAATGCTCATCACCTATGCAGATAGTTTAGGAAAAAACATGGGCGAATTAAAACAAGTCTTAGACAAACATTTACAAGGTGTTATTGGTGGTGTACATCTGTTGCCTTTTTTTCCATCGACAGGTGATCGAGGCTTTGCGCCGAGTGATTATACGACAGTTGATCCAGCTCTTGGAACATGGGAAGATGTGGAAGCATTAGGTGAAGATTATTATTTGATGTTTGATTTTATGATTAATCACATTTCTCGTGAATCAAAATTTTTCCAAGATTTCAAAAAAAACCATGAGCAGTCACCATACAAAGAAATGTTTATCCGTATTCATGAATTTTTCCCAGAAAATCGACCAACACAAGAAGATATTGATTTAATCTACAAGCGTAAAGACAAAGCGCCGTTTCAAACGGTAGAATTTGCGGATGGTACGACAGAAGAGGTTTGGAATACCTTTGGGGAAGAACAAATTGATTTAGATGTGACCAAAGAAGTTGTGAAAGAATTTATTCGAGAAACCATCAAAGATATGGCGAACCATGGCTGTTCTTTAATTCGATTAGATGCGTTTGCTTATGCGATTAAAAAATTAGATACCAATGATTTCTTCGTGGAACCAGATATTTGGGAACTTTTAGACGAAGTGCGTCAAGAAGCAGCGAAATATGACGTCGAATTATTACCAGAAATCCATGAGCATTATTCCATTCAAATGAAAATTGCCAATCATGATTATTATATCTATGACTTCGCCTTGCCAATGGTCACTCTGTATTCACTTTATAGTGGAAAATCAGAACGTTTAGCCAATTGGTTGAAAATGAGTCCGATGAAGCAGTTTACAACATTGGATACGCATGATGGAATTGGTGTTGTGGACGCTCGTGATTTATTAACAGATGAAGAATTGGATTACACCTCTGAGGAATTGTATAAAGTCGGGGCGAATGTGAAGAAGGTCTATTCAAGTGCCAATTACAATAATTTAGATATTTATCAAATTAACAGCACCTATTATAGTGCATTAGGCGATAATGACCGTAGCTATCTGTTAGCACGTGCGATTCAAGTATTTGCGCCAGGGATTCCACAAATTTATTACGTTGGGTTATTAGCAGGAAAAAATGATATTGAACTGTTGGAAGCAACGAAAGAAGGGCGTAATATTAATCGTCATTACTATGATTTAGCCGAAATTGAAGAAGAAGTGCAACGGCCAGTGATTCAACAATTATTTGCACTTTTAAAATTTAGAAATGAATCTGCGGCGTTTGATTTGGATGGAACGATTGAAGTAGCAACGCCATCAGAATCAGAAATAGTGATTACACGTAAAAATAAAAACGGTAGTGATAGTGCAACATTAACGGCTAACTTGGATACGAAAGAATTTATCATTGAGTCTAAAGATATAAAAATTTTCACTAGTGTTGCATTAAAATTTTAACCTATTCCATAGAACAAAAAATCCTTTATACTAGCACTTGGATGACTTATCCAAGACCAATAAAAAGGACTCATACATGGATAAGTATAAAACAAATACAGCATTTAATAAATGGTTTTCTGCCATAAAATTAGGAAAACTTTCTGTCAACTCCCAAAAATGTATTTTTGATTACAATTCGTATCGTAAAAAACTGTCTTTTGAAGCTGTGCTCAAGCTCTTTCTCTACGCAGTTAATGAAGAAAAAGAAAGTTTGCGTGATTTGAGTACAGCTCTTATCGACCGATCGCTCCAACTAGAAACCGATGTGTCATCGATTAGTCATACCCAATTGTCTCGAGCATTTAATGCACTTGAACCTAAAGTGTTAGAAGAAATTTTTCAACAACTGTTAGAAAAAGTTCAACATCAAATCAAACCAACCAAGCGAAATCATCTGTATCTGATTGATTCCAGTACGTTTTCGCTTAGTTTAAAACGTCATAAGTGGGCGACTTTCCGTCAAACAAAATCAGGTGTCAAGTTACACTTAAACTATTGTTATATGGACGATACTACGATGTATCCAACTGATTTTACCTTAACAAATGCCCATGAACATGATCTCAATCAACTACCAGTATTGGTGAATCAACCAGAGGCAACTTACGTGTTTGATCGTGGGTATTAGGACTTTGAAAAGATGGATCAGATGCATTGGGATGGCTATTTCTTCGTCACTCGGATTAAAAAAAACACCAAAGTTCACGTGATAGATACTCTGGAAACATCGCCAGAAACAGAAATTCTACGAGACGAGCTGGTTCGTTTAGGATCTAAAACCTATCTAACCGCCAATTTCCGACTAGTCACTGTTCAAGATAAGAACGGACGTGTGTTTCAATTTATCACCAATCGAATGGACGTCTCTTCAAAAGAAATCTCTGATATGTATCACGCTCGTTGGCAAATCGAATTGTTTTTCAAGCACATCAAACAACACATGACCATTAAAACCTTCTTTTCTCAAAGTGAAAAAGGCGTGCAGAATCAATTGATTTTAACGATGATTTCCGCTCTCCTCACGTTTCTCATCAAATTGGAGACGAAAACGGAAAAATCAGTGTTCCAAATCAAACGATTCTTTCGTTATTTACTGTTTCAGCCCTTTGAATGTTGTCTAGAAAAATTAATTCCCACATGAGAAAAAAGAAATTTGGCTCGTTACTTTTGGTTTTCAGTTGAATAACAGATAAAAAATTTTCTGGAAAAAGTCATCCTCTGCGTCAGCACAGTTTTTTTTGACTTATTTTCAGAGGAAATAGTTTTCAGAATATTCTAAAATGTTTTATGCAACACTAGTGATATTTTTTAGAATTAGATTTCTAATGTGCATTTTTTGAGTATTAAGGAGCAAGTATACAAAGATTTATAAAGCTGATTAAATTTGAATAAAAATATGCAGGAACGCTACTATTTTTAGTAGTGTTCTTTTTTATATTTGAATAAAAAATGTGGTGGTTAAATGGTGGTTATAACAAAAAATGAATTAATGAAATTAGGTTATGGGAAGTATCAGTCTGAGAGAATCATACGACAGGCAAAAGCAATTATGGTTTCAAAAAGCTATACCTATTACGAAAATAGAAGATTAGGACTAGTACCTGTTGAATCTGTAGAAGAAGTTTTAGGTATGAAGATAGAGGTAGAGGAGGATTTTCAGAATCATGGTTAATTTTAAAAAAGATAAAAATGGGAAATATCATTTTACTGCTAGTTTGGGATTCGACAAACGAACAGGGAAAAGAGTACAAAAAAACGTAGAGGGGTTAAAACAGTTAAAGAAGAAAAAAAGCGTATACCGAACTTGTTTCTAATTATGGAAAAGAAGCAGAAACTTCTCAAAGTACTATGTTGTTTGAGGAGTTTTTTTATAAATTATTCCTACCTTATTATCAAGGGAAAGTAGAAGAAAGAACATATAAAAATCGGTTATCTACAATCAAAAAAACTTTTCTTATTTCTTTAAAATGGAGTTAAGAGAAATACGTCCAATTGACATTCAAAAGTGGCAAAATAATTTATTGAGCAAATATAAAAATTCTTATGTAAGAAACATGTATGGGATTTTTCAGATGTCATTAGATCGAGCAGTTGTTTTGGGACTACTTGAAAAAAATCCTGCAAAAGTTATTGGAAATGTGAAGAAAAGGAAAACTACAGTTGATTTTTGGACAAAAGAAGAATTTACAAAAGTTATTTCAACTTTTTATATTGATGATTTGTACCAACATTTTGGTTTTATTTGTATGTGGTTACTTTTTATGACCGTTATGCGTTTGGGAGAAGCCACTGCATTAACTTGGAAAGATATTGATTTTGAAAATAAAAACTTGCGTGTGAATAAAACACTCTATTATAAGAGAGCCAAAACCTATGAGTTTGTAGAACCCGAAACGGCTTCTAGTATTCGTACAATCGAACTAGACGACAATACAATTACCTTTTTAAAAGCTTGGAAGGAGCGTCAAGTTTCAATAGGAGGCATGTCGTTTGTACTTTCTTATAATGGAACACCTACTCAGAAATATACAATCCGTCATATTATGAGAAGACATGCAACGATCGTTGGTGTTCATATAATCCGCATACACGGATTAAGGCATAGTCATGCTTCTTTGCTTATATCACAATAAAAAGATGCACTTCGAATTAAAGAAAGGTTAAAACATGCTGATGTACAAACGACTTTAGGAACTTATGGTCATTTGTATCTAAATTCATTGAGAGAGATAACAAATGATCCCACAGATTATATCCAAACTAATTTTTCTAAAATCAAACCGACACCTATTTACGATAATAAAAAATAAATGATAAACAAAAGTAGGATCACACCAAAAGAAACACACTAGAAAAACTATAATACAGGCTTTTCTAGCGTGTTGTTTCTTATTTCCGCCTATTTATACATTATACTCATAAAGCATTTAATGCATCGATCGTAGCCGCATTGTCTATATGGGTATATAAAGTTGTTGTATTGGTACTTGAATGTCCCAATTGTTGGGCAGTTAATACCAATGAATTTGTCTGTTGGTAGAGTCTAGTAGCTAATGTATGACGCAGTTTGTGAGGGCTGACTTGAATTCTAAAGCCTTTTGAATATTTTGCTACCATCCGTTCGATTGCAATACCGGATATACGCTTGGCTTCTCCTTGGTAAATTGCTAGAAATAAAGCTTTTTCGTTTTCTGTTACTTTATATCGTTCTTTCCGAATAGCTAGATAATTAGCTAAATATTCCATTGCGAATGCTGCTATATTGACAGCATCTCTTTTATTTCCTTTTCTAGTTACTACCACATTATTCTTATCTAAAGATAGGTCATCTAAATTAATATTTATAACCTCGGAGAGTCTCAATCCAGATCCTAAAATCAGTGCATTGATCGCCAGGTCTCTTTCTACATCTCGTTGATAATAGATCAAAGCTCGTTTACTCAAAGTATTTTTATATTCATTGGCAATATAATCTAGATAATTTTGTGTATCCTTATCTAGAAATAATTTTTTCTCAATGGCATTGGCACGTGCAGCTAACGTAGTTTTATCTGTGATGGTTGCTACTTGATCCATAGGATTATTGTCTAAGTATGGTTTTCCTAGAGGATTATTGGAACTTTTCGAAAGATATTTAAATAGAACCTTTAATGCCGTGATATTTCTATTGATAGTAGAAGTAGATAGACCTAAGTTATTATTATCTTTGAGCTTAGTTTTTGTTGTCTCTTTTTTTACATTTTCTTTTGTGCGACGTTTCAAATGAGATTTGTACAAGTTTAGGTCATAGGCAGTTAACTGTCTTATCGAGGTGATAGAAGTATCAGGAACGATAGACTCACTCAGAAGCCATTCATAAAAGAGCTTATAATTTTTTAGATATTCTAAAGTGGTTCGAGGTGATTGATCTTTATCCTCACGATCTTGAACAAAATCTTTTATATAATCGGGCATATGAAGTATGATTGTATCTATTTTTTGATATATTTCTGTATTTTTCATGTCATTCATCCTTTCAATAAGTAGGGGAGAAGAGTATCTCTATAATTGGACTATACCAATTATAGAATGTTTTGTCAATTGGTATGCTCTAAAATTTATTAATTTGTTTCAAAAAAAGCATATAAACAGGTATACGTTTAATAATTTAAAATAAATGGTATACATAAATAGGGAAGGAAATAGAAGGGAGCAATCTAAATTTTTTGAATTTTCTTAATTAATTATATAGAAAGAACAATCTTTCTATAGAGTTAGACATGAGAGGGACTATGCTTGATTTAAAATCAACAAGCGTATATACTGTATATACAAAGAAAAAGGAGGGAGAAGACTATGGCAATTAAAGAAAGAAAATTTAGGGAAGTGGGGAACTCAGTAGTATTAACTATTTCAAAGGAGTTTCTTAAAGAAAATGGGTTAAATCCCGGAGATACGGTTTTTTTAGATGAAGAAAAACTTCGAGCGGCAATTACAAAAAAACAAGCCTTATCTGATGAAATTGATTTAGCAATATCTCAAGCATTAACTGAATATGATACTACTTTTAGAGAGCTTGTCGATAAATGAGTATTCATTACCTAGAAGCCAAAGATATTATAAAAATGAATGTAATCCAAATAAAAAAATACTCTCCTAATGAACCCCTTGGTGTAAAGGATGCGAATGCTTTAGAAATGTGTGTAGGGCAACTTCGAGCCTCAGCTTTTGGTGAAGAGGTTTATCCTTCGATTTATGAAAAAGCAGCTATCCTACTTATACAATTGATAAAGAAACATCCTTTTCACAATGCAAATAAACGTACTGCTTTCTTAGCTACTTTTGTCTTTTTGAAAATCAATGGACAGCTTTTAGCTATTGATCAAAAAGATGCTGTAAATTTAGCGGTATATATTGCTACGTATGATAAGGATTTCGATCAACTAAAATATGAAGTGATCAACACTATAAAGACACATACGCAGCCCATTTAAGGAGTTACTGTATGTGTCTTTATAGGGTTATTAGCTGCTATAGCGAAATAATTGAAGTAAATTACAAATAGCTATAATTCAAATCCAACTATATAGAAAACGTAAATTTTCTATATAGTTGGATTAAGATAACGACTATTTATTTTATCATATTTTTACTATACCCTATACTTTTACTTGGTATATTTATGAATAATCGCAAATTTACCCCTATACTACTAGTTTGTAAGTTAGATTAATAAAAATACTAAAGTTATTTGTTCTTTTATTAAATACACCTACAACTTATAAATTGATGGTATTTAGATAACACGAAAGAATAAAAATAACAGCTGATAGTAAAGTTTGTTGACGATTGCTACTCAATCGAAAGTGAGTTAGTGCGTATGAACTTGCTTCTGAAAACTTATGAAATGAAAGACCTTTTACATCTTGCAGAAATCGGTACTGGGATTAAACTAAGCAATAAAAACTAATGTTCCCCTCATTCTTTGAACTTCTACTATTTGATTTATTTATTCTGATAAATGACGATTTCACCTTCAGGATCTTCAAATCCCGTATAGAATTTATTTAAGATCTCTTCAGTATCAGTAATAGGATAGGCGATAGGCCACATACCCTTTGATGGTTAGAATAAACTGCTCAAAATCTGTATCGTATGTTGGCTTTAGCATATTAACAAAGGCTATCTCCAAATTATAAACCATAAGCGTTGAATCGTTCTTAACAATTTCAATTCTTCCTAACCCAAAGTCAGAAGATATAATTACCGGACTTGCCTTACCCTTCATGTGGGTTGTTGAGATTCCATATTTAAAGGGAATTGTCGGTACTATCGGCGGTCTGAAAAACATCCCAAAAATAAAAAAATCTTTCCCCTGCTAGTCTCCTAAGTCCCTTTGTAGCGGATATGGCACCATAATCTCATTTTATCGAAGTGAGTCATGGTTTATCTGTTGGCCAACCAAAATTGATACAATCTAACGATGCACCCTCTACGGCATTCTAGGGGAGTGCACTTGCATTCACCCAATAAAAACCGGCAGTTAGCAAAGAACTTATGTAGTCGTATGTTCTTACTGTTAACATACAAGAGGTCTCCTTTCCACAATTGCTTAGCAGTAAACGGGAATTTACAAAGCTAATCTCTTCCATTTTCTTATCTTTGTTCTAAAAGTCCCAAATGGAGCAACTGTATTTACATGAATAAATTTATATACTTCCCATACAGCCGTTTTGGTTGCCTCGTCTGCCCATTTTCTTTTGTGTGCAGTGAATAGATCTTCATCACTCATTGAATCAATCATCATGTTAATATCATCAATATTACGATTGAGAATTTCCTCTAATTCTTTCAATGGTAGATGTGCATAGGTATTTGTAAACCACTTATATAACTCTCCTAACTGATTCCATTTAAATTGATCAGAAGGCGTTTTAACAGATAATCCATTTCTTTCATCATTTTCCCATTTTAGAATTAAATTCGTCCAACCAACTTGATATGCTAAATTTTCAGCAGGTGTTCTATCCACTTCCTCAACTCTTTTATCCTTCAATTCTTCAGGAATAGTTTCAAATTCTAAAATATATTTAGTATAAGTCCTATTTATTTCTTTTTTTAATTCTTCTTTATTTTTATATGTTCTCATTATATTACCTCCATAAATTCCTAATTGTCTCCTTTAATTCATCTATAATTTCATCCACGATATTTTAATCCGTTCTACAATGCATATCTGATATGCATTGACTGTCTAACTCATATGTGAATGATTTATAAAATATCCCAACGTCTCATCTAAAGAAATGTTGATCGTCAGCAAGGAGCTAAAAAATACGAATATATTTCTTTTGTAGTAAAATCGGACTGGTTTGCATATCATTTTCTTCGTAAATATCAAAATCATGTTAACTACTATCAATTACTAATAAAAACTACCACTTTAAGCGTTAAGAACTGTTAAGTTTAGTTAAGTGAGGATAGTTCACAAAATCCATTGTTAAACTTCACGAAAGTGGTAAAACTCAAAATGCTTTATATAGGATTACAGCATCGCTCTTTCTTCGATTGCGCGTTGGGTAAAAAATATTATGAAGTAAAAATTGACGATGACACGTTCCTTACGGCTCATCAGATGAAACAGCTACAAAAACGAAATGATCAACTCGAAGAAAATTTAATTCTAAAAAAGCGATTGCCATATTCACGCCTCGCTCGACGAACTATTAAAGGTCAAGATTTACCTGAAGATCATCCTTTTTAGGAAATTGAAGCTTTTTATGTTGCACAATGCATTTATAATACTACAATGATGTTTTCACCAGATATTCTTCTAGGGTGCGGTGTAATGAAACAGATACACTTGCAAAAGAAAATTCACCGCGAATTTACTAAAATTATGAATAATTATGTTAATCTTCCGAAATTTTTTTCCAAAATTAAGGGATCAAGCTGGTGTTATAGATTGTTTAAGGTTGGCAAAAAAATAACTTCTTTTTAAACAATTATAGAAAACCGATACTCTGTTAAGTTGGTTGACACGGTGTCGATTTTTATGACTTTCTTATTCTGAAACTTCACTAACGGACAGTACCTAAAAAGTCTATAGTATGGACGTTTACGAGTACTATTTTATCAAAAATGCTGCTCATTTCAACTTATATGTTTTAGTGAACTACCCCCACTTAGCTTGGATAGGCTACAATTAACTAGACAGAAAAATTAAGGTGTGTAGACTAGAAGAAA
>ERZ507021.212-NODE-212-length-28959-cov-8.61348_pt1 | contig 28959 bp, 35 predicted proteins | sample MGYA00512877_ERZ507021 | MGnify/ENA metagenome assembly ERZ507021 | reverse complement strand
ACAACGAATAATATCTTATCAGCCCAGTCCCGCTTCGTCAACACCCTTTTTACAAAAGATAAACAGAGTGCTAATTGAAAGTCGAACAAAAAAATACCACCCCAGGCTATTATTAAGAAATAGCTGGAATGGTAGCGGACAGATAAGGGGAACACTTCCAAACATGCCCTCTTTTTACTCAAAAATCAGGCAAAAAAATCTTTTTCAGCTTCTTTAAGCCACGCGGGCACCGCGTTATGAATCGGTGCGAACCCAGCTGCTACGTGGTGGTTAGTCCAATAGTGCTTGGCGCGTACCCGACTGCCGGAAAAAGGATCCGGTGCCATGGCCCGCAGCGATAAGCTGATTTTCTGGGAATATTCATCCACATCCAGGACCTTAACATGGACAGTCTCTCCGACGTGCAAAATATCATGCACATTTTTGACGTACCCGTGCCGGCATTCCGAGATGTGGATCAATCCCTGCGTGTCGCTGTCCAGCGCAACAAATGCGCCGTAGGGCTGAATGCCGCTGACGGTACCCGTCAAGACATCACCAATGTGTACTTCCAAAACAGATACCCTCTTTCATCCATTCGATTGTATTACAATTGCTCGGCAGCTAAAAGCAAAGCGCCTGTAATCCCGGCATCATCGCCCAAGCCCACTGGAACAATATAGTCGTCGGCGGCCGGAACACTCACGTAATCGGCCAGAAGTTTAGTGAATTGGGACCGAATCAACGGGAACAATTGGCTCTGTTTGGATACCCCGCCGCCAAAAATGATCACGTCAGGAGAAAGGAAAAGCGTCGTAGTCATGCACGCTTGCGCTAAATAATAAGCTTCAATCGCCCAGGCAGCATCGTTCGGAGCAATATCCTTGCCCTTCTTCCCCCAACGCTGCTGAATGGCCGGGCCGGCGGCCATCCCCTCTAAGCAATCACCATGATAAGGGCAAGCGCCGGCGAAGGTATCAGCTTCGTGCCGGCGCACTAAAATGTGGCCCGCTTCAGGATTTTGACTGCCCATATAAATTTGGCCATGATGGATATAGCCCATGCCGATGCCGGTCCCAACTGTATAGTAAGCAACGTTTTGCTTGCCCTGACCAGCACCCTTCTTGAATTCGCCGTAGGCAGCCACGTTCACATCGGTCGTAAAGGCGATCGGCACTTGGGCATAGTGTGCTTTTAAAGCACCCAAAAAGTCATAATTGGCCCAAGCAAGTTTCGGCGTCGTTGTAATGTAGCCGTATTGCGGTGATGCCGGATTGGCGTCAATGGGGCCAAAAGAGCCGACGCCCATGGCCTCAATGGTATATTGATCAAAAAAGGCAAACACGGCACCCAGAGTTTCGCTGGGGGTGGTGGTCGGAATGTGGGTCCGGGCCTGGATATTGAATTTATCGTCGCTCACTGCGCACACGAACTTCGTGCCGCCAGCTTCAATTGCTGCGTACATGGTTGATGACCTGCTTTCTTTAATTGAAATCGTTTCACGGTTTTCGCCTTTTATAGTACAGTGATTCACTAACCGTGTCCAGACAAGACAAAGCTAAAATGACGCCGCGCTTGCGTCCAGGGTCCTAAATCAACTATGCTATGGGAGATTACGTACCCACTTGGAAAGGAATAGTCACAGTGACAGCAGACACAACACATATGTATGATATCAGCATTATCGGCGGCGGCCCCGTGGGCATGTTTGCCGCCTTCTACGCCGGCCTGCGCAACGCCGACGCCCATCTGATCGAAAGCCTGCCCCGGCTGGGCGGTCAGGTCAGCGCCCTGTATCCGGAAAAGGACGTTTACGACGTCGCCGGCTTCCCCCATATTAAGGCGAAACAACTGGTGGCTGAATTAACCGATCAGCTCAAAGAATTTGCTCCAGCGATTTCTCTGGAAACCACTGTCCAAACCATCACGAAAGAAGCTGACGGTACATTCAGCATCGGCACCAATCGGGGCACTTACCGGTCAAAAGCAGTCGTTATTGCCATCGGCAACGGTGCCTTTGCTCCCCGCAAACTGGCTTTTGACTACGATCACCAGTTGGATGAGCGGCGGGTGCACTATTTCATCAATGATCTGGAAGATTACCGGGACACCGATGTGGCTGTCGCCGGCGGCGGTGATTCGGCCATCGACTGGGCCTTGGCCTTGGAACCGATTGCCAAGAGCGTGACGATCATCCACCGCCGCGATCAGTTCCGCGGCTTGGAATCCAGCGTGGAGAAAATGAAAGCCTCCAGCATCCAAATCATGACCCCCTATCTGCTTTCTGCCTTAACGGAGACTAACGATCGGTTGACGATTGACTTGAAGAAAGCACGCACGAAGGAAGACGCCAGCATCACGGCGGACCACTTGATCGTCAATTATGGCTTCACTGCCGATGCCCGGATCCTGCGGGATTGGCCGATCGACATCAAAGGTGCAACCATTCCGGTCAATACCAATATGGCCACGTCCACGGATTTGATCTATGCAATTGGCGATGTAGTCGATTATCCCGGCAAAATGCAGCTGATTGCCAGCGGTTTCGGTGAAGCCCCGGTGGCTATCACCCAGGCGCTGCAAGAAATTTACCCGGAACGCAAACAACCGTTGCACAGTACCTCATTGATCCACTAAGGAGTTGAAGCTTATGGCAACAAATGCCGATCGAATTTATGATCACTGCGTCGGTCTGCTTCATGAACGCGGGGTCCAAATCGAAGATATTAGTAAACTCACGTTATTTCTACAAGAAAAGTACATTCCCAACCTAACCCTTGCAGAATGCACCGAGAATGTTGACGTGGTATTGCACAAACGGGAAGTGCAAAACGCCATCATGACTGGCATTCAACTGGATAAATTAGCTGAAGCCAAGGAATTGGAACCGCCGCTGCAGCAAATCGTTGAAGAGGATGAAGGCCTCTACGGCGTGGATGAAATTATGGCCCTGTCCATCGTCAATGTTTACGGCAGCATCGGTCTCACCAATTATGGGTACATCGACAAGATCAAGCCCGGCATCTTGGCTAAACTAAATGCCCATGAACCGGGCATCATCCACACTTTTCTAGACGATATTGTCGGCGCCATTGCCGCCTCCGCTGCCAGCCGGTTAGCCCATGCCCATCCCGAAACTCAGCCGGACGTTTATTAACCGCAATTGCTAAGAAAGCAGAACGAAGCCAAACATTTTTTCTGTTTGGCTTCGTTTTTTGCTATAATGCCCCTAGTTTACTTCCAAAATGACTATAAACGGAGGCCCTCACCCATGAACACGTTAATCGACTTTATCTTACATATCGATTCTCACTTGGTCCAGATCGTCAATACCTTTGGCAACTGGACCTATGTTATCCTCTTCGCCATGATCTTTATCGAAACCGGCATCGTGATTTTCCCTTTCCTGCCTGGTGATTCATTGATCTTCGCCGCCGCGGCCCTGGCTGCCAACGCCAACTATCACCTCAATATTTGGCTGCTGTTCTTCCTCTTCCTAGCCGCCGCTGTAATCGGCGATACCGTCAATTACCACATCGGTCATCACATGGGCCTGGCCGCCAGCAACAATTCGTTCTTCGGCCGCTTCATTAATCGAGATAAACTCAAGGTCGCCGAGGATTTCTTCAATAAACATGGCGGCAAGACGATTGCTATTGCACGCTTCGTCCCCATTGTTCGGACTTTTGCTCCTTTTGTTTCCGGCGGCAGCAACATGCACTACGGCCACTTCCTGCATTACAACTTCATCGGCGGGCTTGCTTGGGTGCTGGTCTGTGTGAGCGGCGGTTACTTCTTCGGCAACATTCCTTTCGTTCAAGAGCATTTCAGCCTGGTCGCCTTGGGCATCGTGCTGATTTCCCTCCTGCCAATGGTCTTCGCCTACTTGAAGCATCGATTCAGCAAGACTACCGCTGAATAATGAGTGAGAAAAGCAAAAAGATCGGCTGTCCGAATGGACGCCGATCTTTTTATTATGCGCGGCTCTGCTTTTTAGCCCACCGATACAGCAGCCAGCAGAAGAGTTCCAGCAGAATGAATGCTAAGAAAAACGTATGCGCAAAGAAATCCTCCGGCAGCACAGTGATGATGGGATCCTTAGCCGGGTCAAAGATCCAGTCCGAATTGCGGAACAGGATCTCGTGGAAAGTAATGAAAAACTGGTCGAAACCCATCAGCGCCAGGACCCCCAAGGCCGCTGGCACTGCCATGGCGATTCGGCTGGGGTTCAGCAGCCGCCACGTATTTCCCCGCCGCTTCAATTGGCGCAAGAAATGCCACGCCGGCCAGACGGTGATGATCAAAATCGCATAATCTAGAAGAAACAGGTTTTTTACATCATGAAAGTGCACTGCCCCGGTGGCCGATACAGGGAAATTCGTCATATGCAGCGTCCCGATCCACGGAAAATGCAGGTAGGCCATCAGCTGACCATAATTACGATATAACTGGCCAAAAGTCACCGGCACATTGGATTGATCCAGAATATTCAAAAAGTGCACATCGATTGGGTACAGAATAAACGTCCCAAGAATCGTCACCGCGATGGCCGCGCTCAAAACAAACAGCCAAAAAGCCACCCACTGGGGAAAGCGACGCAGCATCTAAATCACCTGCCATTGGTCCAAACTGGACAGCACATAAGTCGGCTGGACAGGCAGCTTAGGCACTTCCTCCGGTTTGGTATACCCGGTCGTCACCAGCAGCGTATCCATTTTAGCATTGATACCCGCCTGAATATCAGTATGATAATTATCCCCAACCATCAAAACATCCTTAGGCGGCAGGCCGATTTCATTCAATGCGGCCTGCATGATCGGCAACTGCGGTTTGCCAATGTAAAGCGCCTTTTGCTGCGTCGCCCGCTCCACCAGAGCAATCAGTGATCCGGCACCAGGTACTAACCCCCGCTCGTTGGGCAGATTCGTATCTTCATTGGTCCCGATAAACCTGGCTCCGCGCTTGATTGCCAAGGTTGCCAGTTCAAATTTATGGTACGTCACGTCGTAATCCAGACCAACGACAACATAATCCGGCGTCACTTCTTCCAGGGTCATCCCGGCATCCAGCAGCGCCTTTTTCAGCCCCAATTCACCAATGCAATAAAAACTGAATGGGTGCCCCACCGTCCGCGCCCGATCCCGCAAATACGCGGCCGTCGCCAGTGACGGCGTATAAATCGTCTCCGGCGTCACGTGAATATCATGATTATCCGCCAAATTCTGAACCACGGCGGCCGGTGTTTTGGTCGTATTGTTGGTCAAAAAAAGAAACGGAATGTGTTGCGCCTGCAACCGTTCCACGAAGGTTTTGGCTGCGGGGATCCGCTCCTTGCCCCGATAGGTCGTGCCGTCAAGATCAATAAAATAGCCCTTATAATGCCGCAAAAAAAGTCTGTCCCTTCTGGTTGTTAATTCAACTGCTGGCCCGGTGTCATCGGCACTTTAGCCAAGACAAAATAGGCACAGCCAAAATTGCAAAATTCGTATAGATAATCCGCCAAAGTGGAAATATACTGGTCCCGATTGGCATGGCGGTGCCCATCCGCGTAAAAACCGCGCAATCGCAACTGGTCGAAGCCCCAGTCCCCGACGATATAGTCGTATTTACTCAACAGCGTGACAAAGCTATCTCCGAGGGCGTCGGCTTGAAAGCCGTCTTTGTGATTGGTGACCACTTGGTAAGACACATCGTCGATCTGGATCAGGTCCTCTTTCAATTGTACGACCCGGTGCGCCGGAGTATGCAGCGTTTCCGCGGAATTAGCCGGTTCAGTCATCCTTGTTCACTCCCCTTCTGACTCAATTGGATAGTGTTTGGTCAAATAGCGGGCCACAATTTGCCGCAAAAAGTCAGGGAACATGATTTGATTATCGCCCATGATCTCAATGGTTGGGAAAAACGGGACGAATAAGTAATGATCAAGCGTACCGACGGTATATTCCCGGTCAGGGTCAATCGGCCGGTCTTGCCAGTAAACGGTCCGGCTGGCTGCGTCAAAAGACAGGCCCCGGTAGCCGATCGTGCCAAAGATTTTACCGCGGAAGCTCATCCCCTTTAATGGGAATCGGCGCAGGAAGCCGCGGTTTTTCTCCATTTCGCGAACCAGTCGCCACAGATCCGTCCCTTTCAGCGTGACCTTCATCGCATGCATCGGGTGCGGCATCTGTGTGTGCAGATCATCCGCCGTGACAATGCCCTGGTGCAGACCAGTCAGAAAGAGGCCAGCATTCAGGATGGTCGCCTCGGTGCCGGTATATTCAGCCAGGGCCTTGAGTGCCAGGTCCAGCATGGGCGACGGATGATTGTAATCAATGGGAAAATCCTGGGGTAGGCGAGCGATTTGATGCTGCTGCAGCAAATGATGCCCCTCATCGGCCCAGGCTTTGATCTGCGCCGCATCTGCCGGCTCAGCGGGCAGATCCACAGTATCATAGACCCATGCCCGCTTGCTGGTCACATGGTGATCGGCGAGTTTCAATTCCATTTCGCCTACGTGCTCGCCCCACTTGCCGGCGGCACCCAGCAGGACGCCGTTATCCATCTCGCCTTGAGGCAGCAAATGATGGGTATGCGCTCCTAAAATCACATCCACTTGGGGATAATGAGCGGCAATGTACCGATCCATTTCGATCCCTAAATGCGACAAAAGAATACAGACATCGTATTGCCCAGCAAAGGCATGGAGCTGGCGGGGCAGCACCTCACCAATGAGTTCTGGATACCAGCCATTCGCGTGATACGTGGTCAAAAACGGCGCCGTATAGCCCAAAACCAGGATCCGGGTGCCGCCCGCCGAGTGCAGCAGCACATGATCCACAGCAAAAGGGGCGAGTTTTTGAGTCGTCCGGTCGCTGAATAAATTGCCCAAAACCACAGGGAAGTTAGCCTGGTCATAAAGATGGCGCAAGACATGGGGCGAATTGCCAATCCCCTCGTTGTTGCCGATCGTGGCGGCATCATAGCCGACCTTGTTCAGCATCGCCACATTGGCCTGCCCATTCGTGGCCTCGGTCAGCGGGTGGGCCCGGTCCATGGCGTCACCGATATCAAAAGTCAATACCGTGTGGGTCCCTGCGGCCAACCGCCAATGGGCTTTGCGGGCCGCCAGCTGGCGCGTGATCCGCGGCCAATTTTCAAAATGGGAATGAAGATCATTCGTGTGTAATAAATGGATGGTTTCCTGCACCGTTATTCCTCTTCCATAAACATGATTAGCTCCACTATACCGTGCCCGCTACTGCCAAGCAACGCCCGGTGATTCTTGGAAGCGCCTTACCCTTGCTTTTTCTGCTGGGCCAAAAAGGCGTGTTTGCCTGCAATCATCTGCTCGACCTCAGCAAACGTCAAGGGTGCCCCAAAGGGCAAGGGCGGTTTGACCCACTGCCGTTCCGGCGCATCTACCCCGATGTTGATGTTGGTGTCGTAAGGCATCATCGTGTGGTGGATGTGTCCGTGCAAATTGTAAGTCTGATGGGTGATGCCGAAGAAGAGCGGATAATGGGTCAGAAAATACTGATTATGATCGTATTTCACGATGATGCCCACATCATGAAAAGTATATTTAGGCCGGCCATCGGGCATGGTCGGGTTATGCTGGGCTAAGTACTTGAACAGGTCGCGATAATCGTGATTGCCCTTGATCAGCACAATATGCCCGTGAAGCTGCGCCAAGATGGCGGCCACATCAGCCGGCGTTAAATAGTGTTTCGGCCGCAGCGCGATGTCCCCGAGTTCATAAACTGTATCGGCATCACTCACCCGATCATTCCAAGCGGTGATCATCTGCTGATTCATCGCTTCGACAGTGGGAAAATCCCGGGGCGCGAAGTCATTGTCTCCCAACAAGTCGCTGTGATAAAAATGGGTGTCGCTGATCACAAACTGCATATGCATGGCTCCTTTTGTTCTATGATACAACAAAACCTCCCAGCGGCAGGAACCGGTGGGAGGCCAGATAACGATTAATTAGCCAATCAGCTTCATGGCTTGTTGCAAAACAGTCTCGCCATCCATCATGCCATAAGCGCGCATGTCGATGACATCAACCGGAATGTTCTTGTCGGCCAATTTCTTAACGAATTGATCCTTCATGAAACGAACTTGCGGTCCAAGCAGCAGCACATTGACGTTGTTTTCAGCCAACTTGTTGTCAGCGTCAGAAGCACCCGTTGCGAAGATATTCGCTGTAATGCCATCCTTCTTAGCAGCTGCGTCCATGCGCTGCACTAACATGGAAGTGGACATCCCCGCCGCACAAACCAACATGATTGTTTTTTCATTTTCAGCCATTGTAATAATCTCCTTTTCGTTATCTCAAGAGTGATTCGTTCTTGACTCTTTAAGAATACACGCGTAAGCGTTTCATGTCAACTAAACGTTATTTTAGACCAATTAAAAACATGACTACAGTCCGTAGTGGTCACGCTTACCGCAGCGTCGCAGTTAATGGGCCACATGTTATTTTATACAGGACTTGTTTCTTTGCTGAGGGGAAACGACAGGCTGGGATCGGCATTGAGAGTCAGGTCGCCGCGAATACCTTGGGCGTAGGCCACATGGGCCGCTGCACCGATCATGGCGGCGTTATCCCCGCACAGCCGTAACGGCGGGATAAGCAACTGAGGCGGATTAGGCAGCTTAGCCAATTCCGCCTGCATGCGTGTCCGCAACCCCTGATTAGCTGCCACACCGCCGGCAATCACCAATTGATGGACCGGATGGGTCTGAAGTGCCCGTAATGTTTTGCCCACCAGAATGTCCAAGACAGCGTCCTGAAAACTGGTAGCCAAGTCAGCCTTGTTCAGCGTCTCCCCCACCTGTTCAGCATGATGGACAGTGTTGATAAAGGCGCTCTTCAACCCGGAGAAACTAAAGTCAAGATTATGTTCTTCCATCATCGCCCGGGGGAAATGGAACGTATCTTGGCCCTGATGAGCCAGCTCATCCACCGGCTTGCCCGCGGGATAGGGAATCCCCAGTACGCGGCCGATCTTATCGTAGGCTTCGCCCACAGCATCGTCCCGGGTGTCGCCGATGATCTGAAAGTCGTAGGCGCTGGCCATATAAACCAGCTCCGTATGACCGCCCGAGACCAATAATGCCAGCAACGGGAAATGGAACGGCGCCACATAGCTGGCCGCATAGGTATGACCGGCCATGTGGTTGACCGGGATCAAGGGCAAGTGGTGGGCGAAAGCAATCGTCTTCGCCGCGGTCACGCCAATCAGCAGCGCACCCACTAGGCCCGGTCCATAAGTCACCGCGACAGCGGTCAAATCAGCATAGGTCACGCCGGCTTCGGTCATCGCCTCTTCCGTACACCGGGTAATCTGCTGTACATGGTGGCGGCTGGCCACCTCCGGCACGACCCCGCCGAAGCGTTTATGGCTGTTAATTTGAGTGGCAATGATGTTGCTTAAGATTTTCGTACCGTTTTCAACCACCGCCACACTGGTTTCATCACAACTGGATTCAAAGGCGAGAATTAATTCACGCACAGAGCTATTCAGCCTCCTTCTCTGATTCAATGGTCAAAATCATATTTCGCGCATCCATCTGATCGGCAATGTAGTAATTCGGCTTGATGGCCCCATCGCGAAAGCCTAAGGCGTGATACAGGGCAATGGCCGGGGCGTTATCCACCCGTACTTCGAGGGTCATCTTCGGCATCTCCGCTGTCTTGGCCCGCTCAATCATCGTCGTCAACAAAAAGCGGCCCAAGCCGCGCCGCTGCCAATCTGGATCAACCGCCAGATTCGTGACATGCGCTTCGTTGGGCGTAAACCAAGTGCCAATGTATGCCACGAGGTCGCTTTGATGGAAAATATTCAAATATAATGCCTTGTCGTACCGGCGCAGTTCTGAGTGAAAGGCGCGGGCATCCCAGGGCTGACGGCCGGCATAAATTCGCCGTTCCACTGCCAGCATGGCAGGAATATCGGCCTCCACCGCCTTTTTCATCCGGTAGGTGACATCTTTGATCGTGACCGGCTGCTCCGTAAATTGCAATACGTCAAGCGGTTCGGCGCGTCCGAACCAAGACTTAAACTTCCTCAACATAGGGTGCATGTCCCTCATCATGGTGGTGTCGCCTCCATTCCTGCTCGGCCTGTGTCTGGCGGTAGTAGGTGGGTACAAAATCATGCAGATCAGCCACCGGCGTCATCGCTGGCGCCCACAGCGCCAACCGGCTGGTCTTGGGTAAAGCAGCCAAGGGTTCCGCGAAGGCGGCCCGGTCGCCCAAGACGCTGCGGATATGCTCTTGGTACGCAACTGGGATGTTCCCAACCACGATCACCGGCTGCCGCAAGGCCGCGACACCAGCTAACAGTTCAGCCAGCGGTTCATGCTGGGGCAGCAGCACATTTTGCGGCCCCGTGGCTTCCTGTCCAGGGACCCACTGATATACCCCGGCAAAAACGTTCTCGTGGCGCGCGTCGATCAGCGGCATGATCATCCGCGGATCAGCGGCCCCCACATTACCGGCCAGCAGCTGCAGCGAGGTTGTCGCCACCAGCGGAATACCCAACGTCCAGGCCAAGGTCTTGGCTGTCGTCACGCCGATGCGCACCCCGGTATAACTCCCCGGACCGCTGGTGACAGCAATTCGTTCCAGTTGTTCAACCGGTGTTTCCGTGTGCTCCAGCAGCTCGCTGATGACTGGCAGCAGCGTTTGGCTATGGGTCCGCCGCATATTCAGCGTCACCGTCCCCAACACTGTCTCGTCTTCACTCACCGCGACACTCAACGGCTGATTCGCTGTATCAATTGCTAAAACCCGCAAATCCTTCGACTCCCCTCAATCCATTTATTTACTTTGCAACTGCGCCGTCCCTGGTACCCGCACCAATACTTTCAGCACCGAATACAGAATAACGATCTGAATCGGGGCAGAAATGAATTGCTTGAGCAACCGCCAAGAAATCAGCAGTGGCCATGGGGTTTGGTACATGAACCGGACCCAGAGGGTATTCATGAGCATATTGACAATGATCGTCACACTCACCACCCCGAGAATCGTATACCGCCATTCGACCGGCCGATTATGCAGCCAATAGCCGTATAACGCTCCAGCCATAATCGCCGACAGGGTGAAGCCAAAATAGAAAATCCCCCCGCCGCCGAGAAAGAACCCGATGATATCGTCGGCGCCGCTGGCGAAAGCTGCCCAGAACGGTCCGAAGAAATAACCCAATAGTGCGGTACCAATGAAACCAAAACCCACCTTGACCAATGAATCGCTGCCGACGCTGATTTTAGCCAATACCAGTTGTACGGCCATCAGAATTGCCAGCCAAATAATTTGGCGTGTGGTGAGCTTCCAGGAATGTTGTGTTGTCATGTCTGACATCTCCCTACTGGAGCTGTCGCAAAGAAATCTTGCGGCGAATGCGGCCCCAACACCGCAAGCTAATGCTTTTCCAGCCGCAGTTCACATTCCGTTCCTGCGGCACTTAACGCGCGGGGCCTACTCCGTATTTTTTATTGTAAATACGTGTTATATCATGCAACATATAATTTGCAAAAGCAAGCAGAGAGCGCGGCCTCTGGTCGGCGGAGCTCGTTTAGGAGAGACCAGCCCTCTTCCCTTCACCCCCAAAAGCGAGTACGCTAAAAACAATCTCACACAAGGAGCGATCAACCAATTGAAAAAAATTCTGGTCCTGCATACTGGCGGTACGATTTCAATGTCGGCCAATGCCAGCGGTGATTTACAGCCCAATGATGAAAATCCGTTAGTAGCCGATGTGGATATGGAAGGCATGTTCCATCATCAGCTGCAGCTGATTACCGAGGAAATCTTCAATCTGCCCTCGCCCCATGTTACCCCGGAACGGATGCTGGAATTGCGCAACCGGATCGTACGGGCGGAAAACGATGAAGGCATTGACGGCGTGGTGATCACCCACGGAACGGATACGCTGGAAGAGACCGCCTATTTTTTGGATCTCACACTGCCCAACACCATTCCAGTCGTCGTCACCGGTGCAATGCGCGGGGCCAATGAAATTGGCAGCGACGGCTTGCATAATTTCCAAAGTGCCGTTTGGACCGCTAATTCCGATGATGCCCGGGGCAAAGGCGTCTTGGTCGTCATGAACGACGAGGTGCACACCGCCCGGTTTGTGACCAAGACCCATACCACTAACGTGGCCACCTTCCGCACGCCGACCTTTGGCCCCATCGGCTTGATTTCTAAGCAGCACGTGAACTTCTTTCAAGAATTGATCCAGCAAACCGTCTGCGACATTGACCATGTCATCGGCGGCGTTTACTTATTGAAGGCCTTTGCCGGAATGGATGGCGATTTATTCGACGCCATTGATCAGCCCACCACCCGCGGACTCGTTATTGAGGCCCTCGGTGCTGGCAATCTGCCCCCAGCCACCTTGCCGGCCCTGCGCCGCCTGCTGGCCCACGATATCCCAGTCGTCCTGGTCTCCCGCTGCTTCAACGGCATCGCCGAAGACGTTTACGACTACGAAGGCGGCGGTGTGGAATTGAAGAAAATGGGCGTGGTTTTCTGTCGCGGCCTGAACGGGCAAAAGGCCCGGATCAAGCTGCTGGTCGGCCTGAGCAACGGGATGCAGGGCGAAACTCTGCACCATTATGTGAACAACGCCTTTTCATAATCTTGGATACAAAAATGGCAGCCCGTGCGGCTGCCATTTTTGTGTCGATCAATCTTCAGCCCAATGCAAAATGGCCTCAGTATTCATTTCGTCATTGTGCCGAATCAAGTGATGGGTTGCTAACGCATCTTCCGGATCCGCCAGATACAAGGATTCCGCCGTGTCGCCGTATTGAATCTCCCGTTCATAGCGAATATCGACTTGCTTCAGCGCATGATGCAGGACAAAATCCAACGGCAACGTATCAATCATCCAATCGAAATAATGCACATTATTCACGTGATGGTTAGAATCGATATCCTGGTACCGCACCCGGTAAGGCTTCATCAAAGCATCCGTGTAATCCATCTTATTGATCCGGGGGAACTTCAAGACCGTCTTTTCTTCCTTGGTGTGGAACGGAGCCACTAATTCATCGATGATCGGCACCATTTTGCGGGTGCTAAAGCTCATCATCACAAAGGTCGCCGTGACATGGGCCAATTCAGTACCCTGATCATCCAGCACCCAGAACTCGCGATAACAGAAGAACCGGTTGCGGCTGGACGCCGCGGTGCGCAATTCCAGCTTGTCGCCCACTTTAGGCAGGCGGGTAAACGTCATGTGGTACTGCGTAATGACCCAGCCGACACCATGCGCATGGGTTTTATCTTCGCCGACACCAAGCGCTTCCGTTTGATGCTCCGACGCCATGATCAAAATTTCCATCAGACTGGATAAATGGATCTCTTCTCGAGTATTGACCATGAAGTACGGGACTGTATAGTGTTCAGACCAAATTAGGGCCATTCGGCATTACCTACTTTCTTTCCTGTTCAGCAAGATATTCTTGATACACGTCCTGGCGGTGCCAACCGCTTTCCTTGGCGACGGCCTTGGCCGCCGTCGTCGGCTTCTCGCCATGGGCCACCCGATCCTGGACTGCCGCCCGAACGGCTTCTCCCGACCAGGTGACTGTTTCCGCTTGGGCTGCGGGCGGGGCTAAAATGATCACCATTTCGCCCTTAGGCGAGTTATCCGCAACCCAGGCAGCCACTGCGGCGACGGTTCCCCGGATGTAAGACTCGAACTTCTTCGTGACTTCCCGGGCGACCACGATTTTCCGCTCACCGCCCACCACTTCCGCAAAGCGAGCCAATGTCTTGGCGATCCGCATGGGCGATTCATAATAGATCGTTGTCATCGGCAACTGGGCGTATTCGGCCAAAAACTTCTTCTGCTCCTGACTCTTCCGCGGCAAAAAACCAATGAAGGCAAAGGGCTGGGTGACTAATCCGGAGGCAATCAGCGCGGTCATCCCGGCATTGGGTCCAGGCAGCGCCACCACCGGAATGTCAGCGGCCACACAAGCGGCCACGAGTTCCTGCCCCGGATCACTGATGGCCGGCATCCCCGCGTCAGAAACCTGGGCGATGCTCTCCCCTTGCTGCAAACGGGCCAGCAAAACGGGAATCCGGGCTTGCGTATTGTGCTCATGGAAGCTGATCTGCCGGGTATCAATGGTGAAATGCGTCAGCAGCTTCTGAGTATTGCGCGTATCCTCAGCCGCAATCAGATCAACCCCGCGCAGGATATCCACCGCCCGAGGCGAGAAATCGCTCAGATTGCCAATGGGGGTGGGCACCAGATACAGCGTCCCAGTGGTGTGCTCACCGAAACTGCGCTGGACCTGGACCGCGTTATCGTTCGCCATAAATAACATCCAAACAAAAGGCGCAGTCTTCGTTGTTTTCGCGGCGGGAACCATACATCACTGTGCACACGTGATAGCCCTGCTCGTACAACTTTTCTAAGTTCTTTTTCGACTTGGAAAGGCCTTCCTTGGTTTGATTTTTATCGCCCTCGGGCCGGCTTAATTCCTCCAAGCGGTTGCGCAAATTGACATTTTCAATGCGGAGTTCGGCATTTTTCTCTGTGAGATCCGCCACCTCGTCCGTCATCTTATTGGCCAGTGCCAGGGTGTTTTCCGCACTTTCTTTCAATGCCATTAATTCGCGATACAGATCCTGTTTTTCAACTTCTTGTTCAGTCACCTGCGTCACCTTTCTTATATCCCGCTTACGTTAGAGAACTGAGTATTTGCGCCGTTAAGCGTTCGAGCAAGCCTTGGAAGCCCACGTTGCCCTGCAGCCGGCGCTGGGCCGCCAAGGCATCGCTGACCGCGGCGGTCATGACGGCCGGCGGCAAAGCCTGAGCCACCGCCGCACATTGCGTCCGCTGCTGGGGAAAATGACCGGGCAGCACAGGGGCATATTGGGCCATGAGAATATCTTGCAACGCTGTGATCAGAATATCCAGGAATAAGTTCTGCGTTGGCCGGTCCTTGACCAGCGGCATGATTCGCGTTTGGACCAGAATGAATGCCTGCCAATCGCCGCGCCCCACTGCTGTCAGCCACTGCCAGGCAGTCTCAATGAGCGGCGTCAAATTCTTGTCTGTTGCCAATTCCCGGGCCGTGGTCACCGACGTCCCCAACGCACTGAATAATGGGGCTAACTCTGGGCTGAGTCCCTCCTCAGTCAATTTATCGGCGACTTGGGCCGCACTAACCGGCGGAAAATCAATGACCTGCACCCGGGACAGGATCGTCGGCAGCAATCGCTGTTTTTGCTCACTCACCAAAATGATCAGCACCGGCCCTGGCGGTTCCTCAATAAACTTCAGTAAGGAATTCGCCGCCCCGGGCGTCAGCAGATCGGCTTGGTCAATTTCAAAGATTCGACGGGATTGTTCCAACCCCGTCCGAGTCATTTCTTGGCGCAAATAGCGAATATCATCGACCTTGATCGTCGCGCCGGTGGGAACGATCTTCAAAAAATCCGGGTGGTTGCCGGACAACACCTGTCGACAGTGAGGACATTGGCCGCAGGGCTGGTCATTTTGTATATTACTGCAAAAAAGGCGCAACGCGACCCACTGGGCGAGGGCGGTTGTGCCGCTTTCTTGCGTTCCGCTGAACAGATAAGCATGGGCGAGTTTATCATCCTTGATCAGCGTATTGAAATGCTGGACCAAGGTGGGCTGCAACCGGGTCACGGCCCATTGCGTGTCGGCTGGCATTAGAACTGGTGGAACTGCTCAACCGGCAGGACAAAGACTGTCGCGCCGCCCACTTGCACCTCGATCGGGTAAGACAGCGAGCTGTCGCCAGTCACGTCCATGCTGACCGGCGGAGTCATGAATTGTTCCCGGGCATGAGAGGTCTTCTTGATGAGCGCCAGCACTTCCTCCACACGTTCGTCTTCGATCCCGATGATGAACGTGGTGTTCCCCGATTTTAAGAAGCCGCCGGTCGTCGACAGCTTGGTCGCCCGAATATTGGCGTCAATGAACTCATTCTGGAGCATGTTGCTATCTTTGTCTTGGACAATCGCCATGATCAATTTCATGCTGGTCTCTCCTCTCAGATGTTAAAAAATGCCGGAAACCGCTGCTGGATAATAGCCCACGCCTGATCCGCGACTGTTTGGATCGGCTGGGTGCCGTCCACCGTGACAATGCGCTGCTGCTCTTGGTGCGCTAATGCCTGATAGGCAGCGCGGACCCGGTCATGGAACGCCGCCCCAGCCTCTTCCAACCGATCTTCCGGTTGGGCGCGGTAATGCTGGATGCGGGCAATGCCCACCGCCGGCGGCACATCAACGTACACAGTCAATTGCGGCATCGTGCCGTTGGTCGCGAACCGGTTGATGGCCGCCACGGCGTCGGTCCCTAACTCACGGCCGGCACCTTGATAGGCAATAGAACTATCCACATACCGATCAGACAAAACGATCTTGCCCTGCCGCAAAGCCGGCCGGATCACATCGTGCAGATGTTGGGCGCGGGCAGCGGCATACAGCAGTGCCTCGGTACTGGCCGCCATGTCGGTGTTGTTCGAATCCAGAATAACGTGGCGGATTTGTTCCGCAATCGGGCTGCCGCCGGGTTCACGCGTCAAAACCACTGAGTGGTCTGAATGCGCTTCTAGTACAGGTACGAGCTGTTGCAGCATACTGCTTTTGCCGGCACCATCTGGTCCCTCAAATGAAATAAATAATCCGTTCACGTTATTCCTTCTTTCTTTCTGGTTAGCCATAAGTTTATTGTATCACGACGACCGGCACAACCCGGTCAATTAATTAAATGTATCCGTAAAATGACTGATGAGTCCCGGGGCAATGGTATGGGAATGCAAATGCCGGCGGCGCGCCTCGCTGTATAACAGTTCGTAACGCGCCTTCAAGATCTGCACATCGCTCTCGTCACTCCAAGCGGTGGGGACCGCCGCGTTGGCGATGTGCTGTTCCCGCTGCCACTCTTCCCGGATCACATTAATTTCAGCCAACAGAGCGGCATCGAATTCCGCACGTAACTTGTGCTGCTTAAACATGGGCTACATCTCCTGTCGGCCTTCCACTGCCTTGATCAAGGTCATGGCATCTGCGTATTCAATATCGCTGCCCACCGCTAGACCATAGGCCAGCCGGGTCACTTTGATGCCGGCCGGCTTGATCAGCCGGGCCAGATACATCGCCGTGGATTCCCCTTCCGGCGTCGCGTTGGTGGCAATGATCACCTCTTTAACTTCCGTGTGCTGCTGCAGCCGGGTCAGAAGCGATTTGATATTAATATCTTCCGGTCCTTTGCCCGTCGTAGGCGACAAAACGCCATGCAGGACATGATACAAACCGTGATACTCATTCATCCGTTCCAACGCCATAATATCTTTAGGCTGTTCCACGACTAGGATTCGGGTTTGATCCCGGGACGGATCAGAACAGATCACACAGGGATCCTGGTCCGTGATGTTGCCGCAGATCGAGCAAAAATGCAGTTTGGTCTTGGCATCATGCAGATCTTGGGCAAATTCATCCACCTCATCCTGGGGCATATCCAGGGTAAAAAAGGCCAACCGAGTAGCAGTTTTTTCACCGATCCCGGGTAATTTCATATAACTGTCGATCAATTTTGCAATGGGTTCCGGATATTGCAGCATGCGCCTTACATTCCTTTAGCGAAGCGGCCCATGGTGCTGTCTGTCGTCTGTTTGATCTGTTTCTCGGCGTCGTTGACGGCGGCGATGATCAGATCTTGCAGCATATCGGGATCATCAGCATCGATCGCTTCGGGCTTGATTTGAATATCAGTCATTTCGTGTTTGCCGGTAAAGGTCACCGTCACCATATCTTCTGGGGCCTTGCCAGTAAATTCGGTCTTATCAAGCTGGTCCTGGGCCGCGGTCATTTCTTTTTGCATCTGTTGTACCTGGCGCATCATATTCTGCATGTTGCCGCCGCCAAAATTGGGCATTTTAGCCATTTGTCTTCACTCCATCTGTTTGTTTTTGGTTATTGTCTGAGGATGCTGTCTGTTTGCTTGAACCATTGTCGACTTCCACAAAACTACCGAACAAGGCCTTGGCTTTGTCCACCAGGGGATTGGCTGGCGCCGCCGCGGGGGCAGCACTGGCCGTCGCGGGGCTGGCCGCCGCTGACGTCGGGGCGTCACCGGGAGCAGGCCGGCCGGACTTTTGCTTGCCCACCGGATGAGCCAGCAAATAATTCTTACGGATCTGCGGCCATTGTTCTTTGGGCACGAAGTAGACGTGCATCGGATTGCCAGCCAATTTGTTCAAATCGGCCTCGACTTGTTCTCGCAAGACTTGATCCTTGGCCACTCGCTCAAACATCATCGGATAATCAAAGGATACCACAACCGCCTCGGGACTGGCGGCCACCGGTTTGGTACCCACATGGAGCATCGCCCGCTGGCCAACATCCAGCATATTCAGCAGATCACCCCATATCGATTGCAAGTTGGCCAGATTCTGACGAGTGGCCTGCCCCAGGACCGTGTTGATCTCTTCCAGATTCACATGGACCTTGGTATGCCGCTGGGGCGCTTTGCGCTTAACGGCCGCCGCTGGCCCAGCAGCCGGCGCCGCGCCGCCCTTCGCCGCCTGCTGCAAGGCCGCCACTTGCTGTTCAAGGGATTTGATCGTCTCAGTAAGCGCCTCTGGCGCGGGTGCCGATTGAGCCGCCGAGACCGGGGCCGCCGCTGGCCCAGCGACGGTCTGGCTGAGGGTCGCCAATTTCACTGTCAGTACATCCAAATAGACATCTGGATGGGTCGTTTGGCGTAATTGTTCCTGCACATCCGTCAGCACATCGATCATCTGATAGACCCGCGTATCGTCAATTTGTTTGATCAGCTCGGCAAAGGCAGCCGGATCCTGGGTCGCGTAGAAGCTGCGGGCCAAATGGGGATCCTGCCGGTACAGCAGCAGATCCCGCAGAAAAATCAGCAGGTTCGTGATGAACTGATTCGGGTCTTTCCCCGCGGCCAGCTCCGTTTGGACGATCGTTAAACCATTCCCCGTTTCGCCAGCGTTGACCGCCCGCAAATACTTCGTCAGCGTATCGCCAGACAAGGAGCCGGTGACGGTGAGCGCATTGGCTAGCGTCACGTGGTCGGCACCAAAGGAGAGGACTTGGTCCAAAATACTCAGTGCATCCCGCATCCCGCCGGCCGCCGCGTTGGCAATCAGTTCTAAGGCCGCGTCGTCAAAGGTGATCTGCATATCCTTTAAAATATATTGCATCCGGGCCACGATGGTCTCGGTGGCGATCCGCTTAAAGTCGAAGCGCTGGGTCCGGGAAATGATCGTCGCCGGGACTTTTTGCACTTCGGTGGTGGCTAAAATAAAAATCACATGCGCCGGCGGTTCTTCCAAGGTTTTGAGCAGGGCATTAAAGGCCCCGGTCGACAGCATGTGCACTTCGTCAATAATATACACTTTGTAGTCGGCCACAGTGGGAGCGTACTTGGCCTTGTCCCGGATATCCCGAATTTCGTCCACGCCGTTATTTGAGGCCGCGTCAATTTCGATGACGTCACCCAGCCGGCCGGCGGTGATGGCCTGACAGGTCTCGCACTTGTTGCAAGGCTCTCCGTCTTCTCGATACCGGCAATTGACCGCTTTAGCTAAGATCTTTGCCGCGGACGTCTTTCCGGTCCCGCGGGGGCCGGTAAATAGATAGGCATGACTGATTTGATCGGTGATCAGCGCATTTTTCAGCGTTTGGGTCACCGTCTCCTGCCCCACGAGATCAGCGAATCGCTGGGGCCGCCACACCCGATACAGCGCCTGATAAGCCATTGCCAGCCGTCCTTTCTGCCTAGTTAAAAAATCTCTGGATAGTCAAGTGGCTGAAGCAGAATGAATCCGCCCCAGCCACAGTTAAATTTCTATAAAACAAAAGGCACATGACAATACGTACTTAGTGCTGCTTCCTTCCGGACCTGACACGCTTCGTAAGACTGTCATTGCCTTAAGGCCTTGCGGCTTAATTAGTATAGCAAAAATCCGGCGCAAAGGCAAAAATCCGCCAGCTGGGAAGGAAGCCCAGCCGACCGCCCTTGCCAGCCATCTTGGCTCATCTTATACTCAATCAGAGTCCAAAAAAATAATTGGAAAGTAGGAATTTGCGATGACCGATGTCGTGCGTAAAACTGTCCAAGAACGGCTGCGCCAAGGAATTCACGCTGGCAATGTTCAGCGGTAAATGGAAAACGGTGATCCTGTGCAATCTGCACTACCACGGCCCGTACCGTTTCAATGAACTGATGCGGCTGCTGCCCAAAGTATCCCACAAAGTGCTGACCAGCCAGTTGCGGGAACTCGTTGAGGATCAGCTGATCACCCGGCACACCGGGGCTGGCAGCCAACCGCAAGTCTACTATGCCCTCACCGCTCTCGGTCAATCCCTGATGCCGATCATTGACGCCATGTGCACTTGGGGCGAACACCGGATCCAGCAGCTGGCCGTGACCCCCCCCCAGTACAATATCCGCCTGCCCGCCGAAACACCCAGTCATACCTGACGATCGTCGGTCCCCGCCGCCCGGGCGGCCCGCTTGGCAGCTTTCAGTTCATCTCGAATGCGCTTGAAGAACGCCTTCATCCGGCCAGCCGCCTCCCCCTCCCGAACACTGGGATAAGTAGGCACGTGATGATTATAGCCGGGAAAGTCCAGCAGGTTGATCAAGGTGCCAGCACTGCCCGCCTTGGGGTTCGGGGCGCCATAATAGACCGCATCCAAGCGGGCGTTGATGATTGCCCCGGCACACATCGGGCACGGTTCCAACGTCACAAACAGACTGGCATGGGTCAAGCGCCAGCTGCTGCGCCGGGCACAGGCCTCATGGATCGCGATCATTTCGGCATGGGCGGTAGCGTCGTGATTGACTTCCCGTAAATTGTGCCCCCGGCCGATGATTTCGCCGCCGTCGGCCACGATGACGGCGCCAATCGGTACTTCGCCTAAAGCTTGCGCGGCATCCGCTTCTTTGAGCGCTTCGCCCATGAAATACTGAATTTCATCCTCTGTAAACGCGATGATCGTCCACTCCTTAATTATTAAAAATGGTACACTGAAGACATTGTAACAACTGGAAAGGAGACTCGATATGCCCCTTGATGCTGCCGACTGGCAACGAATTTATCCTACCGCTCTCGTGGTCGATCAGCCCTTGTCTGATCCCCGTTATTTATCCCTTCCTCTGCCGGAAAAGCAGGGGTACATTGCCATCGACCGCAACCCCCTGAGCCGCAGCGAAGCGACGCTGTTGGAAACGTTGGCGCAAGATGACGAGACGCCGGTACAAAATCCCTGGTACGCCTTTTTGACCGGCCAGACCAGCAAAGCCCCCGCCCGGTTCACCGGCTTGCGGGTGGTGCAATTGCGGGTCACCATGAAAGACGCCAGTGTCAGCAAAACTGATTTTCTTGAAGCCGCCATCGGCATGTTCGACGACCTGCTGGCCCACTTCTGGGTCGATGATCACTATGCCCTGCTGATCGAACCGCTGAGTACTAAGAATCCGGATCACCAGACCCTGGCCGATTTCGCTCAGGTACTGGCGGCGATGGAGACCGACTTTTACGCCAACATTCAGATTTACGTCGGCAACTTCTGGCAAGCAGAAGATCCGCTGCCCCAGCTTTTTGCGGAGGAACAGCGGATCTTTGCCGGGGTCAAGGCAACCAAACCGCAAAGCGACCTGGCCAGCCAATCCTTGGCCTATTTCACCGCACCGATGCGGGCCCAATCGACGGTGTATGAAACGCTGCGCACCCGATTAGCCGAAATGCCGGAATATGCCGAGGTGATTATCGCCTTGTACCAGCATCAGGGCAATATGACCGGCGCCGCCAAAGCTTTGTATCTGCATCGGAATACGCTGCAGTACCGGATCGATAAATTTCAGGAACTCACCGGCTGGTCCTTGCGGGACATGGATCACTTGACCCTGTGTTATCTCCTGCTCATCGAATGAGCACACTATCCAGAATTTGATACCCCTTATTATGTTTCAGCACCGTACAGTTGCCAAAGGCGGCCGTCATGCGTTTCTTCGCAGACGGGGCGCCTTGTTTTTTTTGAATCACGACTAATAAATGGCCGCCTTCCACCAAGTGGTCCGCCGCTCCCGTCAAGATGGCATTGACCACATCCTTCCCCGCCCGGATCGGCGGGTTGGTCAAAATGGCGGCATAACGCCCATCAATCGCATCGTACACGCTGGACGGGAAAATATGAACGTTGTGAATGTGGTTGGCCGCGGCATTCTCCACCGCCAGACCCAAAGCCCGTTCGTTCACGTCCGTCATGTCCACTTCCCGCCGGGGAGCTAAAGCAGCCATGGTCAAGCCAATCGGGCCATAGCCGCAGCCCAGATCCAGAATTGCCCCCGCTGGCCAGACGGCGGGATCCGCCGTATCGATCAGCGTTTGACTGCCGAAATCCACCCGCTCCTTCGAAAAGACACTGGCGTCGGTCACAAAACGGAAGGGAATCCCCCGCAGCGTGGCGTCAAACGTATGCCGATCATGGGCACTGGCCGGATCGACAGAATAATAATGGTCAGCCATGGTAAACCTTCTTTCTATGCCAACTAGACATTATGCGGGCCAAAGAATTGCGGTTGATACATCCCGGCCTGATACAGCTGGGGATCGATCTTCTTATTCACGATCAGCAGGATCTGCAGCATGGTGAACAGGACAGAACTGCGCCGCCAGTAGACCACATATCGCGGCACCCACTTGGTCACGTACTTATTCTTGTAACTGCGCAGGCCACCGAAATCGTAGAAACGGTAACCATATTGATAAATCAAGTGGGCGGCCCGCTCTTCCAGGAAACCATAACTGTTGGTTCCCACGCCGGAAAGCGGCGCCATACCCATGTTGAAATACTGGTAACCGTTATCCCGGCCCCAATAAAACAGATTAATGAACACTTCATCCATGATTCCGGACGGTGCATCCGCCATATGGCGCATCAAGTCAATGCTGGTGGTTTCCTTGCTGCCGGCAGGCATTGAATTGGCAAAGGCAATCATCTGGCCGTCCTTATCCCGAATCACGGCCACCGGGGTCTGTTCCAAGTAATAGCGGTCCATGAAGCCCAGGGAGAAGCCTTTTTCTTCCCGGCCAGCCAGCCAACTGTCTGAGATCTCCTGCAGCCGGGCCATGGTCTTGTCGTCAAAGGGGGGCTGAATGATGTCAAAGGTGTAGCCCTCCCGTTTGAAACGGTTCATCAGTGACCGTTCACCCTTGAAGTGATTGCCGGAAATCTTGAAGTCTGGCAAAGCGACTAACCCTTCCTCGCCGAACTTCATGAAATCAAAACCCAGATCGTGCATCTGCATGGTGAACCCTTCGGATACTTCATAGAAGACCAAGGACAGGTCCAACTTGTCCGCCTCATTCATGAATTCTTCGACGGCGGGCACCAGATAGTCCTGATTCCCCACCGGTTCGCCCATGATGATGATCTTATCGGCCTTTTTTCGATACATGAAGAATAATTGATCCTGACCATCGACTTGGTAATAGTGGATCGACTTGTCCCGCAAGAAGGCCAAGTGAGATACCAGGTTGCCGCCGTACTGATCGATCACGGCCTTCACTCGGTCCGCATCAAAACCGGCGTCCAGTTTATCCCCGCCCACGGACAGGTACTTCAACACCAAGTACACCGTCACAATGGCAATAAACATAGCAATCAGCCCGGATAGATACAATCGCCAGCTAGGGAAGATCCAGGCGGTCGGCACCGGCCGGCGGTGATGGATGTTCGGCGCATTATAGAACCCGGCCACAGCGTAGGCCACGAAGGCAGCAATATAGATCATCCCATCGAAGAGCCGGTCGCCCCAAGCAAACTGGATCCGTTCCCGGTACAGTTCCCGGCGAGAAAGCAGCGTCACAATGATCATGACGCCAAGGAAGATAATCGTCTTCAAGGAAGTATCCTTCAGCAAGGTGGTGATCATCCCTAAAATCAGAATGATGATCGTCAGCCAATAAGCCTTGCGCGACTTGTTGGCGATGCCCCGGGCCAAGCCCATGAGCATAAAGGCGATCACGATGTTCGCCGCCCGGCCCAAAAAGACTAAGGTGTACGGCCGGAATGAATGAAGCACATGATTTTGCAAAGCAAAGTTCGGCATTGTGGCCAGAATCAACAGCATGATCGCCGTGAAATACAGCAAAATCGTAAAAACCAGATGCGCCCCGCGGGACAGCAGCTGCATGGGAATGCCCTGGAGGTAATCGTTGATCCGCTTGCCCATGTCCTGGACAAAGATTACGACGGCAATCGCGAAAGGTACCAGGTAATAAAATACCCGGTAGAACAGCAGCCAGACCACAGCGATACTAGGATCAACGCCCACCGCCGACAAGCCCATGATCATGAAAACATCGAAACTGCCAATGGCCCCAGGAACCATGGAGGCGATCCCGACAACGTTGGCGATCATGAACAGCGGGAAGACCGCCGCCAAATGGGTCAAGCCCAGCTGATAGCCGATGAACAGGAAAAAGCCCCCGGCAAATCCCCATTCCAGCATAGAACCCAGCGTCAAGCGCATTTCCCGGGCTAAAGGCAGATCCGCAAAGAACTCCGACTCCCGTAAATGCGTGAAGCCCAGCAGGATCGGAAAATACAACCCGCCGCCAATCAGCCAAATCGTATATTGCGTGAACTCTCGGCCAATACCGAAAACGTACATTTCAACCAAAGCCAGCAGCGACCAGACGGACAGGCCGGACAGCAGGAATAATGCGATCTTTGAGACCGCAAAAATCACCTGCCGCCGGCTGGCATGCTTGCCGTAATACGTGGCCCGCATCGTCGCCCCCAGGACGCCCCCGAATCCGATCAGGTTGTTGAACGTGTTGACCACCCAGCCCGATTTCAGGATATACTTCGTTTCTGCCCGCTCTGGCAGAAATTCTTGGATCACAAAATCATAATTCAGCATCGGTGTGACCGCTACGAGGCCCAACACCAGCATGCTGAGGACGCTGCCCAAGCTTTGGTTGGTCAGATATTCTTGTAATTGGACTGGATCGACATCTTGCCCGATCCGGCCGACTTCAATGATGACGAAGACGATGACGGACATGACAAAAATGGCCTTCAAAATCGTCTTATGCAATTTGGCGAAGCCGGTCAGCTTTTGCCAGAAATTCCGCACAATGGTGTTCCCCTCTCTGTTTCTATCGTGGTTCATTATAACGTACTTTTTAGGTCAGACAAAAATACCGTGCCCAGGCAAACGCTGTCGCAGACACGGTATCCCCTAACATTATTGTAAGACGACGTACTGGCCGCTGATCCACTGGTCGCCGCCCAGATTATACCAAGTGACGCCGTTCACGGTCTTCTTGGCGTAAAGCTGCCAGGCGCTGCCGTGGGCTAAATACTTGCCCGCGATGCGGCTGCCGTCATTGCGCCAGACGGCAATGCCGTAACCCGGCACGTAGTTGATCCGGCCGACGCCGCGGAATGCCTGGTTCCCGGTGCTGCCTGAGCCCGAATTACCGATCTCCATGCCCGCGGCCGGCAGCCAGAACTGGCCGACACCCGCAGCATTCGCCAGCAGATACATGGTCGCGCCTTGGGTCGTCGTTGCTTTTGCGGTGATCCGGTAGGTTTGGCCCTTCAAGGCCGCACTACTGCCAGCCGGCTTGAAGCCGGCGTCCGTCAGATAGTACTTTGTGGCAGTGCCGGTAACCAGCGCATTACCTGTGGCAGCCTCTTTCGTCGCCACGGTGTCATAGGCTGTCCCATTCATGGCTGCTAACTTTTGCTGCACGAGTGCGGCAAACTGATCCATGCTGTAATGCCAAGAAGCAAAATATGCTTCCGGGTCGGTGTGGTTCGTGTTGCCCAACCACTGAGATACCGCATTGTGGGACCAAATCGTTCCCTGGCCAGTGTGATCAGCCAAAACGGCCGGCAAATTGTATTTCTTCAGCAAAGTCGCGACGTAATACGCGTCGTTATTCACGGATTGGGCGAAATCCTGCGCGTTATGCTCCTCAACGAGTTCGATCTGAATGAACCGCTGATTGGCAAAGTAGCCAGCGCCCCATACCGCATAATCCGTCGGGTGGATATTGACCACTTCGCTATGGTCCACAAATGCATGGACGTAAGCTTCCCGCTTCTGCCATTCCGTCTGCATCCGGGTCACTTCTTCATCCAAGGTCATGTCGGGATCAGAGGTTTCGTGAATGACAACCCCCTCCGGCTTGCCAACACCGTTGCGATAACCGTTCATATGGGTGAACGTCGTGGGTTTGGTGATGATCGGCGGGTTGCTGAAATGCTGATCGTTGATAAACTGATTGTCCACCGCGACGGGCTGAATCAAGGCGTCGCTGCGGTAGGACCAAGTCTGGGCCATTTTGGGCAAGGCTGCTGTCCCCAGGACGGCCGCGCAGGCTAAACTGAGTAATAAATACCGTTTCTTCAAGATGAATTTCCTCCTCCAGTGTTCGTCCTTCCTATCTTACCACGAGAACCAGGGAGATAAGAAAAAACGCCCGAACCGGTCAAAACCGGTACGAGCGTTTTTGTGAAGGGAAATTACTTAACAGTAACCGTAGCCCCTACTTCTTCAAGCTGAGCCTTCAGCTTGTCAGCGTCATCCTTAGAAACCTTTTCCTTGATGACGGTCGGAGCATTATCAACCATGCCCTTAGCGTCCTTCAGGCCTTGGCCAGTGATTTCGCGAACAGCCTTGATGACCTTAACCTTTTCTTGGCCAGCTTCAGTCAGCTCAACGTCGAATTCAGTTTGTTCAGCACCAGCGTCAGCACCGCCAGCAGCACCAGCTGCAGCAACAGGAGCAGCAGCGGAAACGTTGAATTCTTCTTCAATTGCCTTAACTAAGTCGTTCAATTCAAGGATGGTCGCACCCTTCAATTGTTCGATAATGCTTTGTGTGTCTAAAGCCATATCTATTTACCTCCGAATTTTGATTACGATTTTAAAAACTAGGCAGCCGGTTCGTCGTTCTTGCTGTCGGCCACCGCATTGAGGGCGTACGCAACATTGCGAACAGGTGCTTGCAGAACAGATAACAGCATGGACAGTAAGCCTTCGCGGTCCGGTAATGTGGACAGCTCGGATAATTGATCCATGGATGCAACCTTACCTTCGATCATGCCGCCTTTAACTTCCAAATTCTTGGCAGTCTTAGCGAACTTGTAAATGACGCGGGCCGGTGCAGCAACATCTTCATAAGAGAAAGCGACAGCGGTCGGGCCGGTGAATGTATCATCCAAACCTTCGTAGCCAGACTTCTCAGCGGCACGGCGCAGATACGTATTCTTGATGACTTCCAGCTCAACGCCTTCGTCACGCAATTGCTTGCGCAGCTTCGTGTCTTCGTCAACAGTCAGACCCAAGTAGTCGACAACAACAGCAGACTTAGCACGGCTGAACTTGTCCGTTACTTCGTCAACAACTGCTGCCTTTTTGGCGATCGTTGCTTCTTTTGGCATGTGATTCACCTCCATTGGTTGATTTATCAGCTTTTCTTTGCCATAAAAAAACTCCATGCCTGCCTAGACATAGAGTACACTCCGAATTAACTCCTCGGCGGGATATTAAGGCTTCATCAGCCACCCGAGTCTTAGGCAGAAAATAACCAAAGAGAAGCATAGCACGGAAACTTAGCCAGCGTCAATAGCAAATTTCAAGCCGAAGAATTGAAAAACACGGATGGAACGTGTATTGTTGTCTCTAAACAATAAAAGTCTGAATGACTTTTATTTAATAAAGGAGCGGTTCTCATGGCCCATACCAACGAAGCGTTATTGATCATCGATTACACCAACGACTTTGTCGCCGACAAGGGCGCCTTGACCTGCGGGGCACCAGGACAGAAATTAGCGGACAACATCATTGCCCTCGCCGATGAATTCCGAGACCAGGACGGCTGGGTGTACCTGCCCACCGATGTGCATACGCCCCACGATCCCTATCATCCCGAAAGCAAGCTGTTCCCGCCGCATAATGTTCGGAACACTTGGGGACGGGAATTTTACGGTCCGCTGAAGCCATGGTATGCGGCTCATCAGGCTGCGGAACGGGTGACTATGTTCGACAAGACCCGCTATTCCGCCTTTGCTGGGACGGCGCTGGATCTACGGCTGCGGGAGCGCAAAATCGACACCGTGCACTTGGTCGGCGTCTGCACCGATATCTGCGTCCTGCATACCGCCGTGGATGCCTACAACTTGAACTACCAAATCGTCGTCCACCAGAATGCCGTCGCGGCTTTAACGCCCGCCGGCCAGGACTGGGCGCTCGGTCATTTTGCCCACGTGCTGGGTGCGCAAGTTACGGATTAATTTAAAGAAGGGTTTTAATTCTCGTCAACTACCCGCCACTAAAGTGACGGGCTTGTGACTCACGCTGCCTAACGGGCAGCAGTAGTGCAAACGCCTATCGGCTCCTACTTGGTGTGGTCACATCTCAGGTCGTGTCTCAACGGCCTCGGGGGCTGACGGCTCCCGCAGATGCAGTTTTGCTCTAGCCGGTTCGCTTGCGCGTATAGCGCGGCTTAGCAGTACCGGCCAGCCACTGGTTGCCCAGCTGCTGGATGTTCATGGCAGCTGACTGGTCGTCATTGGCCTGGAAACCGCAGGCACACCGGTATTCATGATGGTCGTGATCCCGCTGCTGTTTCTTGATCACGCCGCACTGCGGACAGCGCTGGCTGGTATAATCAGACGGCACTTTCAGCACGTGGCTGCCCTGTGCGGCGGCCTTGTAAATCAGAAACTGTTCCAACTGGTAAAATGGCCAGCTGACTTGTTCATAGCGGCGGTCTTTAGCGACTTTTTCGGTCGCAAAGCGAACATCAGTCAAGTCTTCCAGCACAAACAGGGTGTTTGGTCCGTAGTGGTCAGCGAGTGCCTTAGCCGCACGATGGTTTTCGTTCGACATCCAGCGGTTCTCTCGCTGACGGATCCGTTTCAAGACTCGTTTCG
>ERZ507021.210-NODE-210-length-29336-cov-194.59_pt1 | contig 29336 bp, 28 predicted proteins | sample MGYA00512877_ERZ507021 | MGnify/ENA metagenome assembly ERZ507021 | reverse complement strand
TCTAGAAACATTTTGAATAAAAACTATTAGACAAATGATATTTTACGAGGAGGAATAGTAGATGGCGCGACCAGTTTTAGAGGCGATGGATATGGATACTTTGACAAAAGGAAGGTATGTACAGCTGTTAGCTCGTGGTTATTCACCTAAAGAAGTATTCAAAGCCTTATCTAAAGGAACAGATATGGAAAAAGAAAGATTGCGAAAAGAATTCGATTATTGGAGAACCCATAATGGAATCAAGGATTTGAAACCAGCACGGCCAGTAATTAAACGAAAGAAAAAGATAACCCAAGACTGAAGTGTAGAGCGTATGTGATCATAGGCTTTTTTATTTTTGCAAAAAACAAGGAAGGTAGGAAAACTCATGAATTATGAAGAAATCGAAAACAGAAAAAAAGTGTCGAAAGAAATGGAAGAAAAGTTACTAAAAACGATGAAGCAAAAACACCTTAAAAGATTATCTGTCGCGCAATATATCAATGATATGCAGTTAACAGGAAAAGAGAAAGCTTGTTTGTTAGGTTCAATGAAAAACTTTGAACAGTTGAGACGAACTTATAGAATTCATTTTTAAAACTTTTTCTATGGAAATGAGAAAAAGTTTTTTTGTTTTGTCTGAAAGGAGGCAGATGGATGAAAAAATGGTTATTTGGTTTTTTAGGAGTCACTTTAATCGTCTTTTGCAGTGTGTTTGGCTATGTTAGCTACCAAAAACATGAAGGAGAGGTGTTTAAGCAAAATATAGAAAAAAAGATGCCCGTAGATCAAATCAATGCACATGCAAAGAGTTATAAGGAGGATGCAACGAACGTCAATAATGATATGTCTTTGGGGCAAATGTTGTCCATACAAAAAGAAGCAATCGAAATGGGCGTCAATAAACAAGTATTTGCACAAATTCAGATTCCTGCACTTGGTTTAGCATTGCCAATTTTTAAAGGGGCAAATCAATACACTTTGAGTCTTGGAGCGGCTACTTATTTTTATGAAGATGCCGAAATGGGCAAAGGAAACTATGTCCTAGCAGGTCATAACATGGAAATGCCAGGTGTTTTATTTTCTGATATTCAAAAGTTGTCATTAGGGGAGGTGATGGACTTAGTTAGTAACGATGGCGTCTATCGTTACAAGGTAACGCGTAAATTTATCGTACCTGGGTACTTTAAATTAATCGATGGCGTTCCTGAAGAGAACTCTTTCTTGTCTTTGCCAAAGAAAGGAGAGAAACCCTTATTAACGTTGTTTACTTGTGTTTATACGTCACAAGGAAAAGAAAGATACGTGGTACAGGGAGAGCTACAATAACAAGGTTTTAATCAACGCGAGTCGTTGAAATATGAAATGAGGAGAGTAAAAAATGGCAATAAATCGGTATGTAAAAAAAGCTGGAATGCTTGTTGGAATGTTAGGAATCATTGCAGGCTGCTTTCAGGGGTATCAAGTACATGCAGAAGATGTCACGCAAAAAACACCACCAGAGAAGGTCAATATCACGGTTCATAAATTAATGTACGATCAAGGAACGCAATTGAATGTTGATATTGACGGGATCAAAAACGATGGTTATACGCACGATCAATATCCTACAGGTGTAACGAAATACAACAAGGCAGATTATGGTGATGTTGAGTTTACGTTAGGAAATATTACGGATCAAGTATTACCGAGAGAAGATTCTGATCTAACCAACGCGAAAGTGGACGAGATTGTACAAGATGTAGAAGACAAGGGATCTAACAGTGAGTACGTCAAGAATGCAACCAACAAAATTACTTCAGCTGTAGATGAAAATGGTGAGATCACTTTTACTGATCAACCAGCCTATGTCAATTCCAAAGGGAATGTATATGTGGTTTATGAAAGTAAATCCGCTGCTGGATTAGTCACACAAAAAGCAAAACCAATGGTTGTGATTGCGCCAATGACAGATAAAACAGGATCAGGATTTTTAAAAAATATTCATTTGTATCCTAAGAACATTGTTTCTAAGTTGAGTTTTGAATTAACGAAATTTGGTGACGATGGCGCAGACCAAAGCAAACAAACCCTTTTAAAAGGGGCAAAATTTGAGTTATACAAGGGCGAACCTGGAAAAGGAACAAAATTGGGTGATCTTGTATCGGATGATCAAGGAAAGCTGACTGCGACTGATTTGACGTTAGGAAAATACTATTTTGTGGAAGTTCCTTCGGAAGTTGTAGTGGGATCAGATCAAGAACCAACAGCAGATCAATATTTATTAGGCGCAGACGCTCGCAACGATGCGCACAATAAATTAACCTTTGAAATTACGAATGATGGCGTGACAAGTGACTTAAAAGCTTCATACGTAAACTATAAAGCACCAGTGATCGATAAAACAGTAACAAATGGAACAGGACAAGAACATTCTTTCCAAATTGGTGACGCAGTAAATTATCAAGGAACGATTCATATTCCAACAGACATTGCAGGTGGCGCAGACGGTATCACAGTAAACGGTGTGAAAAGCGAAACTTCTCCTTACAGTGTATTTAAATGGGGAGATACAGCAGGTAAAGGACTTTCTTATGTTGCTGAAAAAGCAGATATTAAAGTAACAAATAATGATGGTTCAGTCGTATTAAAAGAAAATACTGACTATAAAATCGAAAATTCTGATAGTGGTTTTGTGATCGATTTTATCGTAAATAATGGACAAGTAAGTGATACAGTTGCGAATTTACATGGTCAAGATCTAAAAATGACTTATAACATGTTTGTGAATGATAGTGCTGAAATCGCAAATCCATTAACAAATAGCGTGGATTTCGTTTATAACAATAATCCATTTAATCAGGAAGAACACCACGAAAAAACGAAAGCTGACGTTGTGACTTATGGCGCAAAATTCTTAAAAGTCGATAGCGGCCTATTTGGAACAGGTATCAAAGCAACACCGCTTGAAGGCGCAGAATTTGCAGCTAAGAATGCAGAAGGTAAGTACTACGGTGGACTTACTGATACAGATAAAGATGGTGTCAAAGAAGCAGTTTGGGTAGACGATGTAGCAAATGCAGCAATCCTAAAATCAGATAAAGAGGGTCATTTTGAAATCACTGGTTTAACTGAAGGAGATTACTCACTGGAAGAAACAAAAGCTCCTGAAAACTATCAAAAATTAACAAAAGAGATCTCTTTCAAAGTAGACAAAGATTCATACAAAGAAGAAAACCGAATCACGATCAAAAATAATCAAAAAGCTTCCGTACCAATGACTGGTAGCAACGGTTTCCAATCTTACGTATTGATCTCTTGCTTGTTGCTAGGAGCAGGGGGACTTTCTGCAGTTGTTTACTTTAAGAAGAAAGCCTAGAAGGATCAGCTAATGATTATTCGTAAGCCCCCAAAAAGAAGAGTCATGCACAAACTGATGATATTTTTTTGGTTGCTGTCGGCAGTAGCAGTCTATTTAATTCCAGTTGTGGAAACAAATGTAGCGAAATTTCAACAACAGCAAAGAATTTTAGCCATTGAAAATCTTGAAAAAACAGATTCTTCTTTGGATGTTGCGAAAATAGAGTTAGGCGATCCTGTTGGTGTTCTTACAATTCCAAGTATTTCTTTAAAACTACCAATTTATGACGGAACTTCCGACAAAATTTTAGAGAATGGTGTAGGGATTACGGAAGGAACTGGCGATATTACAGGAGGAAACGGTAAAAATCCTTTAATCGCGGGGCACAGTGGACTTTATAAAGATAATCTTTTCGATGATTTGCCTTCAGTAAAAAAAGGGCAAAAATTCTTTATTAAGGTAAATGAAGAACAACATGCCTATCAAATTTATCGAATTGAAGAAGTTAAAGCAGAAGAATTACAAAAAAATTATTTAGATTATCTTATGCCTGAAAAAGACCAAGATAGGATCACGTTAATGACATGCACACCAAAAGGTGTCAACTCACACCGCTTTTTAGTGTATGGTGAACGAGTTTCCTTCAGTAAAGAAGATTTAAAACTACAGAAAAAAGCAAAAAATAGGAAATCAATTTCATTGGATTGGCGATTAGCACTGCTATTCGCTTTTTTTTGCGTTCCTATTATTTTTATTTATAAAAAAATAAGGAGGAGATCGGAATGAATAAGAGAAAATGGCTGTTTGTTTGTGTAGCAGCTCTCTTTTCTACTGTAGCTTATTCGCAACTGTCTTTCGCTGACAGCAGTGATAGTAGTACCACTCAAACAATAGATAATTCAATTACTGCACCAAGCGAAACGGACAGTTCGGAGAATACTACAGAAGAAACGGCAGATTCAAATATAAGCTTTACTGAATCAACGAATCCAACGTCAGAAAGTTCTTCAGAGACTTCAGAAAAGCCGCAAGACGTAGAAGATACGCAAGTGATCAAGCAAGCCATTCATATTCAAAAAATTATTTCTTCGAATCAAATCAACAATCAAGGCAGTCAAGTAGCCCAGCAAGAAGGTATCAATGGCGCGAAGTTTATTGTCTACGATATCACGAATATCTTAGAAGAAATGTCACAAGATGATAATGAGAAAAATCAATCTGTAGAAATAATTGAGTCAAAATTGAAAGATCGAGCAAAAAAACTTTCATACGACCAGTTGAAAAAAGTGGCTGAAGGAGAAACCAAAACGATTGATGATCAGGAAGGCGTGATTGAATTTTCCATTGAAGTACCTGCAAACAAAAAACAAGCATACTATATCGTTAATGAATCAAGCCCTGAAAACATTTCAAACAGTGAAGATATTGTTTTATTGACACCTGTTTCAAATGAAAAAGGTGAATTTTTGACGGATGTTTGGTTATACCCTAAATCAGAGAAATCAGAGCCGAAAGAAGAAATTAAAAAAGTTGTGTCAACTGGTGTAAAGAAGAACTTTTTTGAAAATTGTTGGGAATTTTTTGCTCAATTATTTTTTGATAATTAGGATGAAATGATGAAAATAATAAGAATATTAGTTTTTAATCTATCCTTTTTAGCCGCAACAATATTGTGTTGCGGTTTAATTTTTTCTCAATTATCAATTTATCCAAGATATCAACGATTGTTCATTCATTTTCTAAACATTCAATGTGCTTCCATGCCATTAGAGGTGATTAAAAAGCTCTTGATCAATCCAATTTTTATGGTTAGTTTGGTTCTTCTTACAGGATTGGTAACGTGGGTATTAGGAAAAAAAGAATGAAAAGCTTACGATCGTTTAAAAAAATATTAGATGGAGGGCATTATGGAAAATAAAATTCATTGCACTACGGGAAGAGTAATTACTTTAGTGTTGTTTTTGTTCCTTCTTCTTTTTGCGAGGGGAACTGCAGTCCAGGCCTTAGAAAAAGTTGATCCGAGTCAAATCAAAGAAAATAATAATCTGGTGCTTTATCATGATAGTGATTCATTGAGAAATATCGAAGTAACTGGGATCAATGGATTTAAGATACTAGATGAGTATTCAACTAAAAAACAAAAAGTACTTGCTTGGCCAAAAGTCAAAGATTTGAAAAGTACGTCAAAAATCGTTGCCCATTATCAAAAAGTAGGTACTTATCTAGGAAAAGAAATTGATTGTGACGTGACTTTTTCTAATTTTGTAGCGCACGCTGGGGTTAACCAAGACGGATTAGCTAAAACAATTAATGGCAAAAAGTATTATAATTATTTGCTCTTTGATAAAAATATTTATCGAGGATTTTTCATGCAGTCAATCAATGTCATGAATGCAAAACTAGAATTTAAGTATGCAGGAACAAAAACAAAAGTAGCTTTGAGTGAACCACAGCCAGAAATTCAATCAAAAATGAGATCGATGAGAGCAGCTGGTATTGATTTAAACGATACATTTCTATCCATTTACAGTTTAAATGGACAGTATCAGCAACGTGTGTCTTGGTATAATGACAATAATGAATCTGTCGGTGAACGTAATATTGATATGAGAGAATTTGTTGGGTATGAAAAAATGGGTAGCTTACCTTATTTTGTCACAACAGATACAGCATGTGCAGAATACAAAGCTCCTGCGTTATCAACAAACAATTTAACTTCAAAAGTAGTGGGAGGACGTGCAGAAAAGGCTTATAGCTCGAATGATCATTTCACCGATGTTGTAGGAGCTGATACTTATCACAGAAGTGGTGTAACGTATACGCTTCAAGGCGCTTCCCCAACATTCATGATTGGCGCAAATACGAATAGTATGATGTTTAGCTTTGATACTGCATTGCTATGGACACCACAACCATCGAAGCCTACAAAAGAAGTGTTTAACAAAGCTAATACTGAAGAGGCAGCACACAATATTGACAAAAAAGTGATTCCACAAGGATCAGATGTTTACTATCATATTCACCAAAAGTTTGATGCATTAACAGTCAACACAATGAACAAATACAAATCATTTAAAATCACTGATACCTTTGACAGCAAAAATTTTGATATGGTATCGGATGGGAAAAACTATGATGGCGCATTGTGGTATGTTGAAGCGAATGGTACTTGGAAAAAAGCTGATACAGGAGGAAAGTTAACTGTATCAGGTAATACAGTCACTTATACTGCTTCTGACAGCTTTTTAGCTAACGCTGCAAATTACGGTAGGGATTATATTTTGCAGCTCCATATGAGAGCAAAAAATGATGCAAAAGGAATTGCACCAAATGTGGCTACTGTAACGTTTAACAATGATCCGAACAAAGGAACACAAAAAACAAATACAGTAGAAAACTATTTCTCTCTTAAACCAAATAAAAAAGTGGAACAAGATGGGAAAGATGTTGATGGTCGAAATGATGGTAAAAAAGGAACGCCTACAGCTCCTTTAAATGCAGGATCTGAAGTACAATATCTAGTCACACAAAAATGGCATACAAAAGGTGTAGACATTGCCTCAGATCATTACAAGCAATTTAGTATTCAAGATCCAGTGGAAGATCGTTTGACGTATAAAGAAGGTTCTGCGCGAGTGATAGATATGAGTACAGGAAAAGATATTACTTCAGAAGGTACACTAACCTATGATAGCAATTCAAGAACGCTGAAGTGGGAAGCTTCCGCTGATTTCTTAAGTAAAAATCTTTTAGATGGACGAGAAATTCAGCTGATATTTACAGCTAAAACTCCTTTGAATGAAGAATTGGATATCGACAACCAAGCAAAAGTTTCAGTAGAAAGTATTGAGAAAGCAACTAATGTAGTAACGATTGGGGTAAAACCTAACTTACCTCAGATCATTGTGCCAAAAACTGGATCGAATCATTTAGTGCTAACTGTTATTGGAAGTATATTATTTCTTACTTTAGCATCATTGGGCTATGTAGTTTTAAAACTCAAATAAATATAAAAACAAGGCTGAGAATCAGCCTTGTTTTCTTTTATTTGAAGATTGGATTCGCACTAATAAATACATTATCTACGCCAATTCTACCAGCAGAGTCAACTACAAAATTATGACCTAATCCGAGAATACTTTGGTTATTATAAAGTAAATTTGCATTATGGGCAGGGCTATTTTTCCATCCTACCATGGCATCGATAGCACCATCGTCTGATAAAAGGTCATCAATATACAGCCCAGTTTGACTTATGTTTTCTCCCTTAGCACCGTAGCAGCCTAAGCTTTCCAATAAATCTTGGAAAGTACCACCACCAGGGCGATAGTGACTGAAGCTGACTTGTAATTCTTTAGCTCGAATATCTGCAGCCTGTTGAACAATATCATTGAATTGCATTGGGGCAACACCATTTTGTTGGCGATAATCATTTAACCAAGCAAGTTCTTTTTGACGCATAAAGTTACGTAATTCGTCTAATGAAATCTTTTTATATTTGAATGTGATTGTTTTATTTTGATCGACGTTATTAATGGATCGTTGGCCGTTTTTATCCACGGTAACGGTAGGATCGTCATTTCTGCACAAGAAATAATTTTGATCAGTCATGTTTTTCCAAGGAGTAGCAAAGCTATCCCCTTCGTATACTGTTTTTGATTCACTAGAGAGAACAGCGTTGGTATCAGCATTTACATGATTAACAGTCACATTAAATTTACGAGTGTAGTTGAAAATATAATTTTGACTTTCAGTCACATTGTTTAAGGTTACTGAATTTGTTGGTTCTACCCGATCGTCTAAAACATATCCTTGAATAGAAGGAGCAGTTAAAGTGACACTGTCACCGTGAGTGACATTGACTATCTGTTCTTTCAAAATATTAACTCGTCCTTCGTTTTTGTAGTTGTTATTGCACAACAAATTGATTTGATGCACTTGATTATAATTGAATGTGATTGTTGTATTACCTGTGATTGTTTTGCTTTGAGTATCATTACCAATCACTTTGTAGCTAAAATTATCTTTAGCGCCTTCGCTATATTTAAATGCTTTTGCCTTAGCAGTGTAAGTAGAACCAGAAGTTACTTTTGCTTGATCTGTAGCAATCACTTGACCTGTTTGATTGTCAATATGGTTAATAGTAACCGTATATTCTTTTGGTGTTTCAGGTTTGTGTTGCAACCCTTTAAATGCAGCATCAAGACTATTTTTAGCATTGTTTACTTGTGTTTGAGAAACCTTAGAATCGTCTAGTACTTTTTTAGCATTGGATAAAGCAGTCTGAAAATTATTCCAAGATTCTTCTGTAAAATCTCCTTTAGCAGTTGATTTTACTCGGTTGTATAAAGCTTGTAATTCAGCTTTATTCACAGTAGGAACTGGTTTTTTCTTTAATCCTTTGTAAGCAGAATCTAATTTATTTTTGGCACTATCCACTTGCTTTTGAGTCGCTTTTGAGTCATTTAACACTTTCTTAGCATTGTTTAAAGCGGTTTGGAATGCGTTCCAGGTATTGTCGGTATAGTCACCTTTTTTCGTTCCCTTAACGCTCGTATAAAGAGCTTCTAGAGCCGATTTATTCACTTTGGGTTTAGAGGTGTCAGCGCCATACCAACCGATACCTTCGTATTTCCAGCCATAGTCTTTGGTTAACCATTGTACTTCTTTCCAACTTGCAGTGTAGTGATGTGAGCCAGATTTTACACCAGGAAGGAAAAGGCGGTAGATCGGTTTATTATTTTTTTCGGCAGAACGCCAGGCAGGCCCTTCATAAGTCCAGCCGTAATTTTTAGTCAACCATTTCACTTCATCCCAACTAGCTGTGTAATGGTGATCACGAAGACCTTTATTGTACAAACGATAGACAAGATGGCCACCGCTAGTCGGTGCTTCCCAGGCGGGGCCTTCATAATTTCCCCATTTTATCTTTACTAGATGGTCACGTTCTTTTTTGCTAGAGGTGTAAAAATGTTCATTATTATTTGGATTGTAAAGGCGATACATGACGTTAGTTGAAGCAGCGTCAACAGATCCAGCAAGACTAAGTGAGGCAGCAAATGTTCCAATAGCTAAAACAGTTTTTGGATTAAATAATTTCATTTTTTCAACTCCTAAATTTAATTAAAAATGTTTACATGATTATTATATATCGGCTAACCGATATAGTCAATAAAAAATAAGAAAAGCCTTATATAATTTTGGCTTTTCTTATTTTATTTGTTAGTTGAAGTATTAATATCAACGATTTCTTCAGCCAATTTATTTAATTTCATAGCATTTATGAATCTCATGTTGTCTATACTAGAGCGTTTGTTGGCAAGGTCACTTACTGTAGTTAAGGGTACGCCAGATTCTATGGATATAGAACGAACTGATTTACCACTATCAAACAGCAACCATTCGATTTTCTTTTTATCAGCGTACATTTCAATGCTCCTTCTTGTTTTTTCTTTATTATAGCTCTTTTTTGTAATGAATCACAATATCAAGAGAAAAATTTTCTATAGAAAGGTGGATTTTTATGAGTATTCGTTCTCCGTGTATCCAAATGAGGTTTGTTGCTACTTTCGTTATTTGATATACTAAAAATAAACAACGAAAGAAGGAATAAAATGAAGAAAAAGCAACTATGGTTTGTCTCTATGTTTGCAATATTTTTTATTATTTTAAGTGGATGTTCAAGTAATAAGAAATCGGAAGCTAAAGAAGATAATAGTTTATTGCAACCAGGAACTGTTTGGAAAGAAGAAGTAGGTGGTCTTATTCATAATTTAAAAATTATAGATGATACTACCTGGGAATATTCTGAAAGTGTATGGCATCCAGATCCTGTACAAATAACAGTTAAGAGGCAAAAAGACTATGAAGGTTTAGAAAGATACAAAATAGTAGATTCTGCAGGCATTAGGGAATTTATAAACAAACCTGATTCATTATTTATTGTTGTTCCCTATGAGAAGGATGGCGTAAAAAAAATAATTTTTCTTGGATCTAGCAAGGATGAGAAGCGAACGAAAGAGAAATTAATTCATGATGGATCAGAGTTAAATAAATACAAATTACAAAAGACTAGTGAGTGATTGCTAGTCTTTTTATTTATCCTGAAGGAGGAATCACAGTGGCAAAAGTTAAAACACCATTCGAAAAAGCCGCGTCTAAAATCTTAGAACGCCGTGGTGTTTCTGAAATACAGTGGAAAAAAGAAGTTCTTGAAAAAGCACAATTTGACCTATTACGAGGAAAAGATAAGGACTTAGAAGAATATATCTATCAACGTGAACGTGAAAAACTTGTATTCGATGAAATTATTAAACATTAAAAGGAGCGAATAATCTTATGTTTGAATCAATTACAATGAATTTTTTAACTCAACCGAAAGTAGTAGCTGCAGTTGATATTTTTAGAGCATTACAAACTGCCGCAACTAGTTTGAAAAATAATCTGATGATTTTTGCTGCTGTTGCGGCAGTGGCTTCCATTGCTCTTGGAGGTATTTTCTTCTTCTTTGGGCGAAGAGGAGCTGAAAACGGGAAGACACACGTAGGTTATGTATTGTTGGGGGTAGGAGTTATTTTAGCTGCCGCTTCTATTGTAGTTTCAATGTTCTCAATGTTTGGACAAACCCCACAAGGACTATAAAAAAAACAAGTAGGAGGAGTAAAAAGTACGTGGCTACTTTTTACTCCTTTTTTTATGAAAGGAGAATATTCATGTTTTTTACGATTTCAGGAAATGCAAAATTGGATAAAGAGTTAATAAGAAAAGCAACGAAGAAAGTGGGAAAGCGTACTTCCTTTTTACCGAAAACAATTAAATATTCTGTCATTGAAACGGAAGAACAGCTACATGTGTTAGGACAAGTGTTAGAACAAGAGAATCAATCTTCTGTTAAATTGACTCTCACGTTACATGATAAAGAAGGAAAAATAGAAAAGGCTGGCACAGAATACGTTTTTGGCCCACTGGATTATCAAATTTCAGAAGGTTTTTATCCTACATTGATAGATTTAATCCGCCTTGATGTGTTTAAAGATACGGATGAAACTATGAGTGTGGAAGAGTCTTATCGAAACGAAAAACTTTTACAAGTTTTAGAAGAAGAGTTAGAGAGCGACCAAAGAAAAGTGAATCAAGTGAGTGAAGTCGAAGTAAATGAAGAAGTACCATGGGAACGACCAATCTTTCCAAAGAAGGAGTCAAAAGAAAAAGAGACAGTCTATGTTGACGAACAAGCTGATATTCCGACTCAGAAATCGATATTTGAGGAAGAGAACGATGTGATGGGTCAATTGGAGGTAGATCCCTTTGAAGAAACAATGGAGGATGAAGAGACGGACGAAGTAGAAGTTGATCCAGTTGAAGCTAATGAAGAGTCAACATGGACTGAAGGGGATTTTCAGGAATATATTGAACCACTTATCAGTGAAGAAGTAGAAAAAAACGAAACAGAGATACAAAAGGCAACTGTATTTGATTATATTTTGGATCAATATCCGCCAGAGCATGAATGGATGAAAGAAAAAAACAAATTATTTTTAAATGAGCTTTATTCGAAATATCAATTACCCCAAACCTATCAAGCATTTTTAGAGAGTAAAGAAGAATTAATCTCACAGGGTAAAGGCACACTTTTAGAACAGTTAGAGTCTGTCCAATCAACAAATTGGCATGAGCTTGCACAAGAAGATTTATTAGCCACCTTTGAAGAACGTCAACAAGAAACAGATCAAGAAATTAATGAGTATGCGACGGAACAGTCGTCTAATTGGGAGAAAGTAAAAGAGGAACTAAATAAAGAAGAACAGCGAGTGATTGAAGAAGAAGTACAAAAAGTCAAAGAGCGGTACGAAAAGAAACGCGACAATGCGTATTCCTTGTGTGTAGAAAAGATCAACAATTTTACTAAGACGAATCAAGAAGCGTTATCGAAAGAAAAAGAAAACTTGTTAAAAGAACGTATTAAAGAACGAAAAGAAGAGTTCTACCGCGGTTTACGTACAGATAAGCTAAAGATTAGCAAAGAATTAAATGAACAACTGAATAAGCTATATCAAACAACGACTGAAGTTCTTATGGAAAAACACGAACAGATCCAGCAAGAATTACAAGTACAAATTCCAAAATGGAAAAAAGAGTATGAAATTCAACAACAAGAATTGAAAGAACAAGAAGAAAAACAACGGCAAAAAGAAAAAGAGCGTGAACAATTAGAAATAAGAAAACGGGAACAGGATCTTGCGGAACAAAAAATGGCGATAGAAAAACAACGGTTAGAGCAAGAAAAGGAAAAAGAAGCAGCTGCTCGTAAGGAACGTCAAGAACAAATGGATACATTGCGTCAAGCACAGTTGAATTATCTAGCACAACCTCAACCAGTAGCTGCTGTTCAAACGCCAGTGAACAACCAAGCAAATTTAACTCCTTCACCCCAGCGTTCCTTTAACGGATGGATGGTGGGATGTATTGCAAGTTTAAGCTTGCTTCTAGGTGGAGGAACAGTATTTGCTTTTAATCATATCAATCAATCTTCACAGGCTGATTCTGTAGCCACAACGGCGTCAATCAAGGAAGAAGCCCAGGAACAAGCAAGAAAAGAGTATGAACAACAATTAGAAGAATTATTGAATCGTACCAATCAGTCAACAACAGAGTCAAGCATGGAAAATAGCAAAGAGAGTGATTCTAGTAAGGCTAAAGAAGGATCAAGCGATTCAACTGTACAATCAAACACTTCCGAAAGTTCAGAATCAAATGAGGTGAAATAATGCGTGTTAGAGAAACAACGAAGCGAAAAGACAAACGATTCAATTTAGAAAAGAATAGGTATCTTTCTCATTTCTATCGCTATACTCCCTCAGGAGAAGAGCTACCAGAAAAACATGACAAACGCATTTCGAAAAAGATTTTTTATAGTGGACTTGTATACCTCCCTTTAGAGTATTTAGTAACAAGAGTACCAGAAGTTTTCAACCGATTGGAAATTGTTAAGGGAAGCTTACAAGGAATAAATCTGTTTCAATTACAGGAAATGCCACAGGTCTTTCATTTTGATTCAGCTGGTTTTTGGAATCCATTTACTCCTACAACTAGTTTGGGTACACGTTTAGCAATTTCGACAGTTTGTGTGGTTCCAGCTGTACTTATGGGATTGAAAATGGACATGTGGTTTCGTCCTCTAGCAGATGGACAAAAAGGGGATAATCGATTAATGACCTTAAAAGAAATCCAACAGATTTATCCGCAAATACCTGAAACAAAAACTACTTTTCCAGGTTATGGAGGTATTCCAATCACACATTACAAAAAATATTGGTACATTCAAACAGATACTGTTAATACGTGTATTGTTGGTACCTCTCGATCAGGGAAAGGTCAGATTGAAGTGTTAGCCACCATTGACAATTTATCTCGTGCAGAAAAACAAAGTTCAATGGTCGTTAATGATCCAAAAACAGAATTATATGTTGGTAGTAAAGATGAACTAGAAGCTAGAGGGTATGATGTATATGCCTTTAATATCACCGATCCACTGCAATCAATGAGTGATAATCCATTGGCACTCATCGTGAAATACTGGAAACGAGGAGACATAGATACTGCAACACAGTTAACCAATACTTTCACAAATACGATTTATTATGATGCCAACGCTTCAGATAACAAATACTTTAACGAAAACGCGCAGAAAGCTGTCAATGCGCTTATTTTTGCGTTGTTAGAACAAGCTGATCAAACAGGAGATTACTCCAAATTGACACCGAATAATCTCGTTGAGCTTCTTTCTGAGATTGGCGGTTTTAATTATTATCCAGATCCAGACAATGAATTCAAACAGTTGAATGCCTTAGATGAATTTATGAATCAGTTGCCACCTGGAAACATTGCAAAAAAACAATATGGGGCAACGAAAATTGGATCTGATAAAGCGAAGGGAAATATTTTATCAACGGCAATCACGGGATTGAATCCATTTACTCTAACGAAAATTGCAAAGATGACTTCTCAATCAACGATTGATTATAAATCGGTTGGGTTTCCAAAATACTTAGATTTGAAATTACATGAAAGTCTTTTAAATCAACGAGTCGTAGTAGAATTTTATCATAAGGGAAAGAAATTTCATGAAGAACGTGTCAAAGTAGGCTATAAAGGATTTTGTGAAATCAATTTTGATTGTCATTTAGTTGCAGGTGATCAAGTTTGTTTAAAATACGATCATCAAGGAAAAGAATATGTGGCTTGGTATGAATTTTCTCAAAGAGTATTGAAAGACGAAGAGGGTAATATCGTTTATCGGAAAAAACGAGGAGAAACCCATTTGCCAGAATTAGAAAAAGAAGCCGTTCTAACATTAGATGAGGAGAAAAGTAACTTATTAGTAGAGTCTATTCGGATGCACTATACCGATAAACCAATGGCTATTTTTATGCTTACACCTGATTATGATCCATCTAACCATATCATTGTTAGTATTTTTCTTAGTCAGTTATATAAAGAATTATCTACGCAATGTGTTAAGACTAAAGGAGATAAATGTCACCGCAGGATTCATTTTATTTTAGATGAATTTGGGAATATGCCACCAATGGATAATATGGAAGGAATCATGACGGTCACAGCTGGCCGAAACATGTTGTGGGATCTGTTTATTCAATCTTATCAGCAACTTTATGCGAAGTATGGAGAACAAAACGCAGCGATTATCAAAGAAAATTGTCAGACACATATTTATATTATGTCGACAGATGATAATACCATCGAAGAATTTTCTAAAAAAGTGGGGAATAAGACGGTTGAACAAGAGAACAGTACCATCAATTCATTAGGTATGAATACTCATATCAATCGCAATGTTGATTCAGATCGTATCTTAACTCCTGAAAGAATTTCTACTTTTTTAGAAGGTGAAACGATTGTACTCGCTCCTTTAAAACGACAAGATTTGAAAGGTCATAAAATACGGCCGTATCCTATTTTTAATCATGGGGAAACGAATCTTCCTTATGCTTATCAATATATTGAAGATTTCAATCCATCGTGGGATATCAATGATATAGACATACATTGTACACATGCGGACTTGGATCTTAAGGCTTTACAAATTGATTATGATTATTTCCTACCAGATGAATATGCTAGAAATCTCTATCATGGACTGCATGATCAATTAGAAGAAAAAAACGAAGAAAATATGTTTTATAAAATCGTTCAATCTCTTGAGAATGAGACGGCTAAAAAATTGTTAATTCAATTTTACGAAGAACAAGCAGCAGATCGACTTCAAGAATATGTTGAAAAGTTGATCAAAAATAAAGAAATTTCTGAAATGATTGGGAAACGGTTGTTATTGGAATCTGAAAAGGTGGTGAAAGAATGATCATTGGAGGAATTTTTTCTGGCATAGCCGACTGGTGGTCAGGCTTATTCGGAGAAGGGGATGCAAACCCCAAAACCGTAACGAAAGTCTTACAAGATTATGGTAATTATCTGCAGTATCAAGATGTATTTAGTTGGATTTGGAACACTTTTCTGTGGGGATTGATTAAAGGATTATATAATCTCAATACTTTACTAGAAAAAACCATTTATCAAAGCTTTGATTTAAAAGACTTATTGAACGCCGCTGGGGTAAATGCACTATTTCAAAGTTTGATTAGTAAGGTATTGGCTCTTTTTTGTGTCGTCACATTAATTTATTTAGGCTTGAAATTTTTTATGAGTAAACACCCACCAAAAGTCAAAAATATCTTGGTTAATTTATTTATGGCCATGATCTTGATTTTTGGTGGTAGTTCTTTAATCGATGAAGGGTTAAATATCAGTAAAAGCTTTTACGGAGACGTCACTGCAGCAAATAAAGCAGATAAAACGGGATCACCTGCTTTTCAAATTATTCAAAATAATGTGATCGATGTCAGTACGTTACTAGCAACTGACCCGAATAAAGTAGAATCCCTACCAACAGATAAAAGAAATGCTTTAACAGCGAAAAATTTTAAAACAGCGAATATCAATGGGATTATTACTCCTGAACAAGCTAAAGGTATGGCAGGTAATGATAAAAGTGGGTTATCAGATATACAAAAGGATCGGTTAAAGGCATTACAATACCGATTGGAACTAGATGATAATGGGAAAGAAATTCCTGTTCAAATTAGTGACGAAGGCTTAGCAAAATATGTCTATACTTCAGGGTATCGTCGATACAGTAGTAAACCAGGTATTATTTTAGCTGGTGAATCTTCTTTGGCAGTAGCCTATTTATTTATCCTATTTACGATCGTTACTTGCATTATTGAGCTGGTATTTAAAAAATTCTATTTAGTGATTGCCGCGTCAACGGACTTTGAGACAGGACAACGGATGAAAAGTGCGATAGAAGATATTTCTCAATCCTTCTTGTTATTGGCGTTTACGATTTTAGAATTACGAATCTATACATTAATGCTTTCAGGTATCGGTGATTTGCATGCGGCAGGAAAGATCAATGGATTCTTGTATGTCGTTGCTTTGATTGTACTAACCATTGCGCTATTCAAAGGCTCTCAATCAGTTACGAAAATTTTCGGCGTTGATACAAGCCTGAAAAACGGCAGTAATTCTCTTCTTAGCATGTTTGCCTTAGGAAATATTGCGAAAAATGTGGGTAGCGGAGCTAAAAACCTTGCAAGTGCTGGTAAGAGTGGTTTAAGCCATTTAAATGATATTCGTAAAAATGGATTTGGCCATCGAAAAGATGTTACCCCTGATAACGGGGAAGAACAATCAGACGATAAAGCTACAACTGTACCTAATAGTAAGAAAACAGTTTCCGAAATGTTCGGGAAAGCGAAAAATGGTGTTTCTAAAGCCGCAGAAGGTCTTGGTTACGTCAATGAACGTGGGTTAAAAGGAACAGCTGAAGATCTTACAGAAAAAGCCAAAGACACCTTAGAAGATAAATTAGACGGCACGAGAGCTAAAGAATTGGCTGAAGCTGTGAAGAATCCATCCGAAGCACTAGAAAAACAAAAAGAAAAAGCTTCAGAAGTCAAAGAAGGACTAAAAGATGCGTATGGTGAAGGACAAGTCAATGCAGCAGTGAAAGCTAATACAACAACCGAAAAAGAAAATCAAGAAGGTATAGTGATTCCTTCAGTCAAAGATCACCAAGAAGCGTTGCACTCTAATGAAAATTCGATTGAAGAGAAAAATTCCATAGAAGAAAGAAATTCAGAAGAAGGAAAAAATGGACAGTTACCAAAAACTGATCCAGAACAATATCGCTATAAACCTAACAGTGACCTTGAAAATGAGAAGCGAATTTCAGATTTATCAAAAGTAAATCAAGAAGACAAAGCAGAAAATGAGGGACAGTTACCAAAAACTGATCCAGAACAATATCGGTATAGATCTGTTAACTCCGAAAATGAAAAACGCATTTCAGATTTACCAAAACGAAATCAAGAAGTACAAACGGATGAGGATTCCATCGTTCTGCCAAATGATAATGGAATCGAAGTTGGAACTGAAAAATCAACGAAAATTGGTTTACCTAAGGCACAAAATTTACCAATGAAAGATAGTCGTTTGAATCAATTCAAGGAGAATGATCAAAGTTTTGTTCATCAATCACCTGCAGGTACTGTTCAAATGAAACCAAGTCGTTTGCCTGAAAATGGAAATCTGACAACTGTTTCTTACAATTTATCTGAAAGTGGTGAGACAGGGAATGCGTCCGTTCAAAATGTTGTGACAAGAGAAGCTGCACCAAAACCTATTCAAAACGTTCATACAGGTTACAAGCCAGCAAATGTGGCATTTACTGCACCAACAAAAATAAATGTGACAAGAGAAACAAAAAACAGGAACAATGCATTGAAAGAACAACTATTGAGGGATATCAAACAGGATATCAAACCATAAAAGGCCTACAAGTTAGGCCTTTTTTCTATGTATGAAAAGGAGAAATCATTTATGGATAAATATAGTAACATGAAAAACCCTCCAAGATTTAGTGGAGAATGGAAGTTTTTCGCTTTTTTCTTTTTAGATCTATTAACGCTTGGTGGCTGCTTTTTTTGGGCGAAAATGGTCAATAATCTTGTCCACTTACCACTCTTTTTTGCACTCTTGAATTATGGCTTATGGATTGCGATAGCGTTAGTGATTGTTTGGCGACCCTATAATAACCCAGGTCAACGACAAATTTTTGCGATTATCGAGTCTATTTTTTTTGCGGACAAGAACCATTATCATGCGTTAGATCCTAACCGAAATTATCATGGTACGTATAAGGAGGATGAATAAATGCGAGTCAAAGGACAAAATTCAGTTGAAAGGAAATCCATTTTGCAGTTTGGAAAACCAGAAGAGCGCTCTATCTTGGACTTATTTCCGTATAAATCCTGTACAGAAGAGGGAGTCTTAATTACTAGAGAAGATCATTTTCAACGTTATTATCGTGTAGTTTCTACAGACGTGGAAGGATTAAATGAACAAGAGAAACTAGAACGAATGAATCAGTTGACCACCGTCATGCGTACGTATGTGCCAACAATTAAGTTAGTTAGTTTGACCACAGAGACGGATCTAACGGAACAAATCGTGCAAAAGCGGCAATTATTAGATAAAAATCGTATGGAACAGTCCTTAGGAAGAAATCTACAACGATTAAAAAAATATGAAAAGAAATTAGTCGAAGAAATCCAGGAATTGAAACGAGCAGAACAAGAACGTCCTGACTTAAGCTTCTTTTTCGTCATTGAAGGAAAGACAATCAAGGATTTACAAACCAGAAACCGTCAGTTAATGCGATCTAGTGGCATTTTAGGGTTAAAACCACTCTACAAAAAAGAATTGATCAAGATTCTGTATCGAATGAACAATATGAATGATGAGTAGGAATGGAGAAGAGAGAATGAAATATCCGTTGATATGGTTAGAAAAAGATGTTCCGAAGGAAGAGACCACTAGAAAATTTCCTCACACTTTAAGCCTGGGTAAGTTGGGAAAAGGGCAATCTTTTAACCAAGTAAAGAATCAAACAAGAAGAGGTGACTGTACATGTTAGAAGCAATTAAAACAGCTTTTTCACCACAAAATGATCAAAAAGTACTTGATCCATTAAAGCAACTAGGAAATCGGGAAATAGAAATTTTAAAAGCCAAAGGGTATGATTTAGATTTTTTAAAACAAGTGATGCCACAAGGTGGGTTAAATTTTGATGAAGAATATGTGACGTATGGTAATGGTTATTCACGATGTGTGACAGTTTATCACTACACAAAAAATCCTACGCTTTTTTGGTTGGCCAATCTCATGAACAATCCTCATACAGTGGCCACACTCGATGTTAGCACAGATGAAAAGCAAAAAGTGATTGATCAAATCAATCGTGCCTTAGATGAATTAAATGATCGATCAGATAATGAACGAAAAGCGACTGACCGAAATAAAAGCGCGGAAGAATACCTGGAACTAGCGGAATATGCTAGAAAATTGACTTCTAATGGGGAAATTTCTAAGCAAGTCAAAGTGAGAGTACATGTTTACGGAAACACGATTCAAGAAGTAGATGAACGAGCGCAGGAACTGATCGAAAATCTCAAAGGGATGGATTATCGTGCGGTGACTTATCTGCATAAAACCAAACGAGATTGGCAATCGATGTTTACCATGTTCGATGAACAAGCTGAATGGTTCGGAAATATCAAAGGGCAATCACTACCATCGTTAAACATTGGCGGAGGTTTCCCGTTCCACCACCAAACGCTAAAAGATCCAGGAGGGACACAATATGGGGAAACCATGACAGGCGGCCCATTTGTCTGGAATGCGACGTATAAAAATAGTGTACGGTTGTCTACTAATACCTTGCTTCTAGGAATGATGGGAGCTGGTAAATCGACCGTTCTTAAAATGATCGCGGAAGCCCATTTAGCTGCAGGAGACTTTATTTGGGGCTTTGAAAAGGGAAAAGACTTTATTCCTTTCTTAAAGGAATATAACGGTATTATGGTGCGTTTAGACGGATCTGACGGAATGATCAATCCTTTAGAGATATTTGCCACACGGACGTATGATGAAGCATCCAGTTTATATGACGATGGATCAGTCAAAGATTTGAAGATCAATGAAGCAGCGTCCTATCAAACACACTTAGACAAAGTGGTCTATCAGGTACAGTTAGTGAGTCCTCAGCTAAAAGGAACGATGAAAGCAGAATTTAAGACCTACTTAAATCGTTTTTATGAAGAGTATGGAACAGTACCACGCGGCTTTACTTCCTCAAATTCGCGTTCAAATACTGATACGCAAGTCACAGGGAAAGATCCAGAAGCTTATCCGACGTTCAAAGAATTTTTAGACTTTTTAGGACAACTGGAATTACCAGGTGCTTCCCAAGAGAAAAAGAATCGAAAAGAAGAAATGGAATCCATCGTAGAATCCTTATGTGAGACGTATGGCATGATTTTTGATGGTCATAGTACGATTCGACACCTTGACCAACAACAGTTGGTCTTTTTTGACATTGACTCTATTACAGGCTTAGATCGAGGGGTACAACAATGTCAAATGTACATGGCTATGACGTTGATTTGGAATCAGGCATTGATTCAAGGAAGAAGACAACGACGTTTAATTAAAGAAAAACAAATGGAAGAACAAGACTTCAAACGCTTCTTGGCGATGATTGATGAGTGCCATAATGCGATTAATCCAGATTTCATTGAAACGGTAAATTATGTCACAAACTTTCAACGAGAAATGCGTAAAGTAGAAGCAATGACTGTTTTAGCGACACAATCCCCACAAGAAATGGTGCCAGAAAATATGTCTTCTGATAACTTCTCGAAACTGAAGAAAGTCTTTGAATTTTCTTCTACGAAGATCTTTATGCGTATGGATGAATCTATTTTACGTCATATAGAAGGATTAGTTGGTAAATCAATGACAAACTCAGAATTAGAATCCATTCCTCAACAAAATCAAGGAGACGCTGTGATCAATTTTGGCTCAAAAGAAACCATTCGTGTTCATTTTAGTCCGAACAAACGTCAATTAAAATTGTTTGATGGAGGAAAATAATGGAAAACCAAAATGAAAGTTTAATCAAGCAGTATGTTAAGCGTCGTGCAAAGCGACGCTTATTTTTGTGGTTGTTTGGTACTTCTGCAGGTTTGATTACTATTTTGATTACTGTGTTCGTGACCCTTTTTCTAATACTTGCGGCGGGTTCGATTGATAATTCTGATTCGGATTCAAGTAGTGGTGGCGAAGCTTTTACAGGAGAATATTCGGAAGGATTACCCATTTATAAAGAAATCAAAGGAAGAGGCCCTTTTTCTGATGAGATTGCGCAATATGCTGTAGGTGCAGCAGTCAAATATAAATTATTACCAAGTGTGATCCTTTCGCAATACGGGTATGAATCAGCGTTTGGTACGTCGGCGTCTGCAAGAAATGATCTCAATTATTTTGGGATTACTTGGTTCGATGGCTGTTTATTTCCCAAAGGAACTGCGCGTGGAATTGGTGGCATTGAAGGTGGCTGGTACATGAAGTTTCCCAACTCAAAAGCTGCATTTTCCTATTACGGATTTATGGTAGCCACACAATCCAATTTTAATGCTTGTGTCGGAAATAAAAGCCCTGGTGCAAGCTTATTGATCTTAGGACGAGGCGGTTATGCCGCTGCAGGAATTACTGAAGATAGTCCGTATTATACAGGTTGTATGTCGATTATTACCTCAAATAAATTAACAGAATATGATGAATTTGCGATCAAACATTGGGGAGAAGGCGGAAATGACAACGGTACGATTACTGGTGAATGGACGAATCCTTTCCCTGGCAGCAGTTTAGATAAAAGTTCCTTCAGCGGTGGTCAATTATTTGGAACGAATCCAGGCGGTGAATTCCGTCCGAATGGTTTCCATGATGGATTAGACTTTGGTTCAGTTGATCATCCAGGAAGTGAGATTCATGCGGTTCATGGAGGAAAAGTCGTGTACGTTGGAAATCCTGGTATTTCAGGTTTGGGCGCGTGTGTGATCGTGATTAATTACGACGGCTTGAATATGGTATATCAAGAATTTGCAAATAGTACAGGAAATTCCCGTGTGAAAGTGGGAGATCAAGTGAAAGTTGGTCAAGTAATCGGGATACGAGATACAGCACACTTGCATTTAGGCTTCACTCGAATGGATTGGCGTCAAGCACAAGGACACGCATTCACAGATGATGGTACATGGATCGATCCATTACCATTTTTGAATAGCAGCAAAAAATAGATCAGGAGAAAAAATATGGAAAATAAAACGTTAAAAATCGTCTTAACAGCTGCACTCAGCATTAGCTTAATTGGCAATATCGCGCTCTTTTGGCAGCTGAAAGAGGAACAAGCGACAAATACCTATAAAATTGAAGAAGTGGCTAAAAACGCGTCTGAGAAGCTCAAAAAAAATTCCTCTGAGGCACAGGCGAAGATCGACAAGTTAAATCAAACCATCAATGAGAAAAACCAAGAAATCGATCAGCTGAAGCAACAAGACGGTACAAAAGCAAAAGAAGAAGTCACAGATGCCCAAAGAAAGACGGCAGAAGAGTTCGGTCAATTGGCCATTGATAAATCACTAAGCAGAAATGAATTAACGGAAAAACTAAAAGATGTCGCAACCCAAGAAGTGATCGACAAATTAAGTCCTGCAGATGATGATCACCAACATGATGATTATGGAAGTTACTCCTTTACATTAGGTGACGTGCAAACTTACGCTGAAACAAGCAGTGTAAAAGAGGAACAAAATTTTGTCGTATTTGTTGATTATACAATTGGCAATCCTCAATTCAAAGATGTCAAACCACAAAAAATAAAAGGTGGATTAACTGTCACTGAAAAACAGGTAGATGGTCAATGGAAAGTCACTGACTTTAGTTATTTCACTCGTTAGGAGGAAGAAAATGAGTAAGAAAAAAGGAGAAAGACAACGTTTCAAAAAACGAAAAAGTTATCTTAGATGGCTGGGAATCTTTATGATTCTCGGCTTTTTGATTCTTGCTAGTCCGATTTACACGCATCAGAAAGTAGACATACCAGATGAGGTAAGTACAAACGCATTTTTAAACACGAAGGAACTGACGATGGTTTCAAAAGAAAAAGGAGCGAACCAGCAATTAGTTTTTGAATTTTCGATCGACGATGAAGATCAAAGCTTATTAAAAGAACTGGCTAATCTTAATTATCGTGTAGAAGTAAAGACAGCTAAAGGGGATTACCAAGCAATAAATGCCAAAGTGATCAAGGTGTCTGATGATTATTTTGTAGTGAAGTTAGCACATGTACCAGAAGAATATATCGCCATGCGTTTAACCATTATTCCTGAAAAAATTGATCCAAAAGTGGATATGCAAGAACCACATGATCTGATCTTTTATGTTCACGAAGATAAGGTTAAAGATCAAGTGAAAGATGATAATTATGAACAACATGCGATCAATTACAAAGTGAAAGGATACAAGAAAGAACAAAAAGCAGCACAAAAACAAATTGAATCCTTCCAAGCAACCATTGATTTGAATGAAGAATTAGTGAAGAAACTAAAAGATCAATTGCCTTATCAAGTTGCAGACGATCAGGAAAATACTGAAAATAAGATTAATAGTTACCAGCAAGAAATTGAAACATCGAAAACGCAAATGAAAGATCAAGAAGAGAGCATTCAAAAACTTCAAGAAAAAATTGATCGTATGACAAAAGAAAATATTTAGAAGAATAGGTGGAGTAAAAGAAATGAAGCGAGCGAACTTGGTCGGCAAAGATACTTTCGCTGAGCAGAAAGTATTGATTAAAGCCTATCTCAAAGTTGTAAAAGCTAAAGAAATATGTCAAGAAGTGAATTTATCTAACACAACAATATCTGAGTTGAAGAATGGTAGAAAGAGTTTAGATACCTTAAAATTCAGATCATTTGAAGCTCTATATATAGCTGCAAAAAAATATTTTACGGCTGAAAGAAAATAAAAACAGGAGGATTTTATGTGAAAAAAGTATATCAAAAATGTTTATGGATCAGCTATATCACCGTAGGTATAGCTGTTTTTTTCTTTAGTTTAGCCGTTATCGTCGGTACAATTTTTCTTTGGTTTATCAATAAAGATTTATCATTTAATTGGTTCATGAGTCTATTGTCGTTCATTATGTTGATCTTTTTATGTTTAGAAATCCGCGAATTCATGCCTTCTCATTGGCAAGATAAGAGGAAAGAGTTTAGAGAAGAAATCGAAATGAAATCGAGCGACTGGATGGAACATACTTGGTTACCATTGAAAAGAAATAGCAAGCGAAAAGAATTTTGGATTCTACAATTATGGCCATTAGGTAAACTTTGTAGCTATTTGGCTCGTTTTATACTTGATTTAATCATTTACTCGATTGTAGTATTTGGAACGGCTTATTACTTATTAAATGATCCCAATAGGATTGCAGCATCAGACATTTTTACAGTGCTAATGACGTTGATTTTTGTCATGCTATTGACTATTTTCACTCAAATAGTCATGCAATTTACCAGGCAAAAATTAACAGCAGGAAAACTTTTCAAAAGTCTATTCGATTTAATTATTGTAAATGCAATCCTAGCAATTTTAATAAAACAAATCGAACAATTTGGAAGAACAACAAAAGGAGTAAAGGAATTTTTAATGACGTTTGTTCACTTTGTAAATGGGCACATGTATTTGTTTGAAGTGGGTATTATTCTCTTTTTAGTCGGGAATGTATCCACGAAACTTATTAAACGTTCAATTGAAAAAGAAATTGAGATTGACCTGCTCCCAACACTTCTTGGTTATGAGTACTATGTTGATTTTGGAAGATATGACGAATTGATCAATACAGATATTGTTCACACGAGTATCCATGAAGCTACCGTTAAGGGCGTCAGAACTACGTTAAAAGATGGCCAGGAGTCGAAAGCAATCGACCGAAGAAAAGAGGTCTACAATTTTTATGAAGTCGAAGCAAGTATAAGATATGGCATTGGAAAATTGTCGTTAGATGGAAGAAATATTCCACAAAACAAACCATACATTGGCTGGAAAAGTGATGCTTTAGAAGTATCTAAAAAGCTTCCTATGGAAGAAGATGAGATTCAATGAGTCTAATGAATTTGAATCATTTTCATTAGTTTATTTTGATTGAAAAAAAGAAGAAAAAATGTAGAAAGTTGTCTGTGAAAAAAGTGTATGCTATACTGATAATGCAAACACATAAAATATTTAACACTCAAAAAGAGCCCTAGCAGTTGCAGCTGCGTAAGGCTCTTTTCTTTATTCACTATTAACCAAATAATGAACAGGCTAGCTGTCTTTATCATGTTTAGAATCTAACCATTTGTTAATGAGATGGGAGAATTCATATGACAAAATATTTCCTTCTAATCGACAAATTTAGAAGGATTTTTTATTGTCTAAATAAACAAACAACCTTAATTTTTAAAGAGCATAAGGAAACGTGATATCACTTTCTTACGAAAGGTGCTAGGTAGGCTGTGCCTACCACGTTTCTAAGATGAAAATTTGATATCAAATTTTAGTAACTAAGGATAGCAAAAGGATAGTAAAGGATAGTAAAAGGAGGGCGGTAGGATAGTAAAAAGGATATGCTCCTTTTTACTATCCTAAAGAGAAATGGATTTAATTATAAGGAACGTCAATGCAAAATTCATTACAGAGATTGAGAGAAGATGCGTTGAATTAAGTAATCGCACAGGAAATAAATGGAGTCGAAATGATTACTTAAAGTTACTCATTGAAAATGATTTTGATCGTCCTTTAATGGAATATAAGCAAGAAAAGTTCGACCAGTTATTAGAGAAGTTTTCAGAAATTCAAAGCTATAACACAATGATATTAGAAGAATATGTCAGCCAAAATAATCGTATTATAGAAATCTTGATTGAGCAAAATAAGGGAAGTGAACTTTGATATGGCAAAGGTTATAGACAAACATATTTACTTTTATCAAACACATATCGATATATTGGATGAAATTATTTCGACACATCCAGAGGTTAAAAACTATAGTGAAGCTGTTCGCTTTTTATGTATGAATTACGATCCAGAAATGGAGAAAAAAGTAAATGCAAATCAAGCAAAACTAAATAGTATGAGCAAAGAAATATCTACTATGACTGAAATTATAGCAGAATTTGCAGATATTCATTTGAAAGATGCAGGAATACTAATTGGTACAAATTCAACTGTTTATCAAGAAGCAAAAGAACGTGTAGAAGGGAAAATAAAAGCAAATCAAACGAAGAAATATTCTCCTAAGATCAAGAAACCAATCAATGAATCTGTTCATGCCAGAGTAGATCCATTTGATCCAACACAGTTTTTAAAAAGATAGAAATGAAGGAGAATAATAATGACTCAATCACCTGCAGTTATTCTCACTTGTCAATTTACCTTGCCCAATAAAAAATCTTTTTCAACGTACATTGATTATATGACAAGAGAAAAAGCATTGGAAGAAATGGAACGACGTACGCCAGAAGAAGAACAAGAATTGCAACGAATAAAAAGTGTATTGAATGATTTCTATATTCCGGAAGGAGAAACTTTTTCGGAGAGTAAGACGGATAAAGAATTCAGTGAAACGTCAAATGAAGCGCAATCGTTGATGGAACATGGAATCAATTTTGACAAGCTAGAGGAACAAGATTTTACCAAATATCTTTCTTATATGACTCGTCACTATGCGTTAGAACAAAAGAAAGAACTGACGCATAGTGAACAAAAAGAATATCAACGGTTGAATCAAGCAATGAAAAAATATCAAACAGAACCCCATAAAAAAGCTTCAGGAAATCTTCCTGGAGTTTTTTCTATATCTTCAGACGAAGTAAAAGGAAGTGATCTGAAGGAGATCAAGCAAATCTTCCAAAAAGGGCAACAAAAAGGCTCAATCATTTATCAAGATGTTGTCTCTCACGACAATTCGTATCTTGAAAAAATGGGCTTGTACGATCCCAAAACAGATACCTTAGATGAAGAAGGATTAAAAGCAGCTGGAAGAAAAATGATGGAGACATTATTCGAGAAAGAACAATTGAATGAAACAGGTTACTGGATGGCAACGATTCACCGTAACACTAAGCATATCCATATTCATTTTGCAGTTGTTGAAAAAGAAAATACGCGTAAACCGTATACTGAGATTGAAAATGGTGTGAGTTATATCGTACCGAAGGGGAAGAGAAGACAAGCAACATTAGACGCAATGAAAACCAATTATGTACATGAGTTAGAACGTTTCTCTTATGAAAAGGATCGAATGATTGGTATGGAGAAACGAAATTTATTGACACGAAAAAGCGATTTGCGTAACACCTTAACAAAAGTAGTAAAAGAACCAGCACGTTACGATCGACATGCCATGAACTTATTAACTGAAGTATATAAAACTTTACCCGACAAACGTTCAGAATGGAATTATGGAAATGAAAATCGAACCAAACTTTCACCATATACAAGAGAAAAGCTCGATGAACTAACCAAATATGTTTTAACAAAAGAACCTGAATATCAAGAATATATACAGATTTCAAAAGCGTTGAAAAAAGAAGCAAAAAGTCTTTATGGAGAAAGCAAAAGAGAGTCAAAAGATGCAGAGAAAAACGCTCTCTTTGATTTGAAAAAGCGTACAGGAAATGCGATTTTAACAGAGCTGAAGAGACAGGATAGTCAAATAAAACCATTAATAGTAAGTGTCAATCAGATGCAATCTATTTACAATGAACGATCCTTTCGAACACTCAAACAGTTGCCAACAAATGAATACAAGTATAGTTACCAAGAATTCGTAAAGCGTAGGAAACAATTCCAACAAAGAGTTGTCACGCAGCGAAGCTTGCGTCAATTAAATCGAACAATTAATGCACATGAAGAAAAATACCACGCCAGTAAAGCATATGAAGAGCAACAGCGAAGAATCCAAATGGAACAAGAAAGACATTAGGAGGAAGAGAAATGAAACAATATTTAGATCAATGGAAAGTCATAGAAGGATCACTAAAAGAAGAACGAATCGAACAACTTCCTGATTGTTTAGAAAAAGAGCATTTGTTTCAGATAAGCGAAATGTTGAGAAACGAACAGTTTGATCCAAATCAATTTTTAGTTGTTGAGTACCCAGCTACTGGTGTGTATTGTTGTAATCATGTGAACGGTGAAAAATATTTTATTATTCAAGAATACGAAAGTAAGTTAGTGCCTTATTATACTACTTGGGAAATGAATGAAGAGGGAATCAATAATTTCCCATGTGAAAGTATTAAAGAGTCTATTTCTCTCACGGAATGTTAAATAAATAGAGACGTAAAAGAGTCCTGAACGTGATTGTCCAGGACTCTTTTTCAATGAATTGTTTTCCGCCAATTCACTGAGTGGTGCGATTCGATTTTATTATATCAAAAGAAAGTGAGATTCCAAAGTGAAGGGAGGAAGAAGAAATGACTCAGACAACGATTGGTGTTGTGGTTGAAAAAAGCAGGGACAATCTTGTTTTTGTGACAGAAATTCAAACAGGTAGAGCTTTTGTAGTCACAGACAAAGCTGCAAAAGCGTATCAAAATGGCGATATTTTAACGTTAAATCTGACTACGAAGACGTTCGTTGATGCAGTAGAAAATTATCCATTTGTTTAGACAAACGATATTTTACAAGGAGGAAACGGACATGGCAGAAGAAAAAGAACCACTAGATAATAGTCGTTTGGGAAAGTCCAAAAGAAAATTAGTACGGTTGCAAAACGAATTAAATGATCAATTTCAAAAGCTATTTGAACACCAAAAAATGACGAATGGTCAACCAATGAACGACAAGAGGAATGGCCGTTCATGGTTTAACCAGCAAGAACGAATCGAAAATAAAGTCCAAAGTCTGAGAGAAGAGATCAAGCAACAAGAAAAACAGGTAGAAAAACTTGAAAGACAAGAAGAGATAAAGGAAATGGGCTATAACAAGTACG
>ERZ507021.208-NODE-208-length-29757-cov-5.39179_pt1 | contig 29757 bp, 25 predicted proteins | sample MGYA00512877_ERZ507021 | MGnify/ENA metagenome assembly ERZ507021 | reverse complement strand
TCCGATCTTCGCAGGCATAATTCCAATCATACTAAAACCTACTATTTCACTTTTGATATTTGTTCCAATTAAATTGTTTATTATTTTAGAAATCATTATTGGTGAAAAACCACAAAGTGTGACAATGGTAGTAATTATCCATGCCCAAATTTTTTTTCCTCTCGTAACTCTTTTATCTCCAAAATTATTCCAGAAAAGGTTTTCATTTGCAGCAATTTGAAATTCCTTTTTTGTTGAGCTCACCGCATGTTTAACATATTTGTATAAGGCTTGTTCTAGAAGTATTACCATTCCAATAAACTCTAGTACCCAAAGCACAATGAGGATCATTAATATAGTCTTATTATACTCACCAAAAGAAAAACTACTAATTCCTAAACCACCAAATGACAGAAACAATACAATTAGGTAGGGAATGAATTTATTTAATTGCTCCGATTTCTCAGTATTAAGTAAGTTACTTTTATTAGCTGATAAAATTTCACCAGTTTTAGTATTGTAATAGATAACCCCATTACTAGTTTCGCCTATATAAATTTTTTTTCTTAAAAACATAATTACTCCTTAAAATATTGCAAAATTATCACCATCCCAATCATTATGTGCTATCCCATCATATAATGTATTAGCAACCCCTCCAACAAAATAACCAGCAAATGCTCCTGCCAGTGTTCCGACAACTGGTATTGGAATTGCGGACCCAATTGCAGCACCAGCATACATTGCACCTACAGCCGTCCCAGTATGTGCTACTCCGTCAATTGCGGCACTAGTATTTCCATATTTTTCTTTTCTGTCCATATATGTAGTGACTCCATCCAAGACAGCCATAGTCCCTCCTAAATATCCTACACTTTTAGCAGCACCCTTAATTCCACTTCCTTTTACATACTCACCTGTTCCATTAATTGCCTGGTCTAAATGTTTTGCTTCTCTAACATCCTTAAATCGATTTACTTCTCCATTGACTTGCTTCCAAGTTTTCACACCAGATTTTGTACTCTTAACTGGATTATTCTTCCATGTTCCATTTCGTATTTTTTTTGCACTTGCTACAGCCTCACTACGCATCACGTTAGCAGTGCTACCGTAGCTTAGACATTTTTCCACTTTATTAATATTTTCAACTGTATTTTTGGTTTTCTTAATACTGACCTCTTTAGCTTCTTTTCTTACTTCCATCCCAGTCTTGATTGTTTTTATCCAATCAAGATTTGAGGCTGAAGAAAACTGGCCATTGAAACTATTAAAGTCTTTAGATACAAAGGTTAAACCAGACGATACAGCATCTGAATAATCCTTCAATTCATTAAAGACTGAGGTAGATTCTGCATTGAATTCTATAAGGTTTTTGAGTTTCTTACGATTTTTTCATAGTCTCGCTTTGACTCTAGCTTCCAAACCGGCAAAGGCATGTGCTAAGATTTTGGCATTTTTATCTAATTGATCTTTGAGGTCTTGAATTTTTCGTAATAATTCTTCATCATCTTCAATCTTTGCTGTGAGGACTTCTGAGTCTATTCGTACAGGTTGAATAACAAGCTGGAATGATATACATTTTTTAAAAAAGAGTAACTCAGTCAATAAAATGTTAATAATTAAGTTAGTATAATTTTTTAACTTAGTAATGACACAGAGTAACTCTTTTCATTCTATTTTACCAAAAAACACCCCAAACGATAGGTTTTATCTCCAACATTTGAAGTGTTACTCATGGTTTATAACAACTTAAAAATATGGGTTGGTAACCCCACACAACAAACTCAATACAATATAGTTATCTTTTTTCAAAACGTTTTGTATTCCTTACTCAATCATTAGAAGTATTAATAATTATTTACTAGGTTTTATTTCACCTTTTATTATCTCAGTATTTAATCTCCAATTTTCCATAGCTTTTATTACCTTTTCTTCATTAGGTCCATAATAACCTTCAAAAATTACCTTTTCTATATTTTCATTATTAAAAAAAACAATTTTATCATCAGTTAGACCCGTAATTTGACTAACTGCCGCATAATCAAAAAAACATTTATTACCATTTATTACTGTGACAGGTTGTCTACTTACAATTATTAAATCAATCTTTCCTTCATTTAACCTTACAACACTACCTATTGGTAAATTATCTGTCTCCATATGTTTCTCCTTTCTCAAGAATTATAAATTCATTTTCATTCTCTCCATCTCTTATTGAAAGTCCAAGATAAATCAGATACCAAAATACACAAATCGCAAGTGCATATAATCTTAGTTGAATAAAAAGTGAAATTATCATTATTGGACTTAACAAGATAAACAATATTGAAAAATATTTTATTGTTTTCATATTACCAATACTCCCTTCCATCAGGTGTTGTACGATATGATTTATTATTTCTAATTTTTCCAATCATAATTAATGTGCCATTTTGAGATTCTATAAATTTTTTTAATCTGTTATATCTGTAAAAATATAAAAGATTAAAGAACAAAAATAAAACTATTATAACGATAAAAAGATTAACTATTGCATTTTGAAATGAAAATGGTAAGTTAACATCACCAATTATATAACTCCTTGGTACGAAATTTCTAACAATTGAAGCGCTTATAATAGCAACAAATATCCCAACACTGGATCTTTTCAAATTACCTTTTAAATCATCACTGACAGCTATGTATTCTCTTAATGGTATTGTTGATTTATATGCGTTATAAAATTTTTTCTTTGATATGGAGAGATTGCGTCTCATTAAAATTTCCTCACCACTATCAAGAATGACTAAATTCCAACCCCTGAACATTTTTTTTTGTGCAATATTATAGATATTACCTTTTTCTTGTTTCAATAGTCTTCCTCACTAAAATATCTTGTTCCAAGTTGATACTACTGCATCACCAATATTATCCTCGAATTTTTCTAATTCTGGCCATTTTTCTGTAGCCCAATCATTAGCTATGGAAACGCCAGTCCCAACAACTATCCCTACTCCAACTACTGCAACTAGTGGAATTGTAACTTCTGCAGTAGCTATTCCTAAGACAGTAGCAGCACCATAGGTTATTCCCGCTAATACACCTTCAGTAATTGCACCACTGACTACTCCAGTTGTTATCTCTTTTCCCCATGCTTCTTCTGCAGAATCGCCACTTGCAATATCAAGCCCAACTCCTATAATAGTAGAACCACCATTACTTGCAACTCCTTTTAAAAAGCTTGAGGATGTAGTCTTTCCAATAGCTTTTGTTGTATTTTCCACTCCTTCTGTGGAAGCCTTTATTGCTGCTCTCGTTGCACCTGGAACTTCGCCCATGATTTTACCATTGGATAATTCAGTTGAATATCTTGCTTCAAATATTTCCTTAGATTTTTTAATAACATAACTAGCCCCAGCAGTTTCTATGGTTGCTCCACCTTTTTGAACACCCTGTTCAATCATGGTACCAGAAATATTTGTAATGGAGTTGGAAGCAAGTGTATTAAACACATCAGTATAAACTGAATTATCTTCTAAACCAAATTCTTTCTGTAAATAAGGAGGGATTTTTTCTGCTGGATGTTTACTTCCATAGTCCATTATTACATTTATATCGGAATCTGTAAGAGGCTGACCTAATTCCATTTTTACTTTGACTGCATTATATTCAGTTTTTAAATTTTCTCTAGTTTCCCATCCACTCTTAATTGTTTTAGCCCAATCCATTTGGCCTGACTGTGATGGAATGGTAAAGGTTCCGTTGTAGCTACCGAAACTACCTTGTGCTACGGAAAGGCCCTGTGCTACTGCTGTTTCTAAAGAACTTATAGTATCAAAAATACTTGATGATGTCCCATCAAAGGCTTCTAATTTGCGTTTCTTTTCTTTCAACTCTTCTATTTTTGAGCTAGCTCCCATCATGCTTCTTTGAGCACTTTCAAGCGATGCTGCTGAAATCGACTTTTTATGTTTTGCTGAATTGTACCAAGCTAGTGAACTATCATAGGTTTTCTGATAAGCATCAATTTGTTCTTGTAATTCTTCTGAGTCTAAACTTTCAGGTGCGACTTGACTTGAATAATCAGCTGGAAATTTTGTCATTGCTTCACTCAATGCTTCTGATAACAAGATACCACCTTGAACAAGAGGAATCATAACAGAACTAGCATAGGTTTTCGCGCTGTCATATGCTGATCCACTTAATCCTTCGGCTCCAGACAAATTGCCTAAACTGCTAATGAGATTGGTATAAGCGGCTACTCGAGATGAGGTCATCGTTGCTGTTGAGCTAGCTTGACTATTAGATTCTCCTAAATCCATTTTTACCATTCTTTTCACCTACTTTCATTACTTTTTCTTGTGGTAATACTTGAAGTTTTTGTCGCTCATAATAGAGATTATCTTGTTTTTGAATGAGTTGATTTTTCTTTTTTAATAACTTATCTTTAAAATCATCGATATCTATAAAAACCAAATTTTGTAAACGTTGGTAATCAGAACGAATCGCTTCAAAGTCACTCATATCCCTAACTGTTTTTTGAAATAAAGAGAGGTCTGAAAAAACTTTTTGAGTTTGGTCGAAAAAGTCGACTGAATCATTTTCAAATAATTTCAATTGATTAAGTTCATCTGAAACTTTTTCAATTTCAAGAGTTATTTTTTTAGACTCTTCAATATTTTCACTAAGTTTTTTTTCATTCATAACACTTAGCCTCCGAACAAGGCGGTATGACGTTCGTTGAATGCAGCAGGCGGCAATGTCGTTTCTTTCTTTTTAGGCTTTGTCGCTTTATAAGTCGTTGGACGTGCTTCTCCACCATTTAGTAACATTTGACTTAATGATTGATCGGTAGAAACAAATGCACTTGCTGTGCTATGAATAAGACCGACAAATGTGTCTATTGAACTGGCAATTTGCTGACCAGTGGCATCATCTAAATTAATTTTCTCATGAGCAGTGGAATTACCCTGTAATGTTGTCGTTTCATCAAGAGTCGCCTTAGTTACTGATAAGACCTCTGCCCCTGCACTACTAATTCCTGTAGCCACTGAACTGGCTAATGAAACATCACTTTGTATTTTTGCCATTTGGTCTCCTTTCTTAGTTTATGGTGAGTTTTAATTTTTGATAGGTTTTTCTATCGTGAATGTAGGCTTCGTCTTTGTTTGGACGGATTTCCTTACTATTATACACTTTTTCAAGGAAGGTTTGGTCCATGAGCCTCATGCCAGCCAGCACATACTGTGCCGTTGTGCGGACGTATTTAGGCACAGCATCGATCTTAGTCCCAACATAGTTATAGCTTGATCCAAGAATCAGATGTAAACCATAGCGTGGCCCATTATCAAGCAATGCCTGTATCTGCTCAAGTTTCATATTACTCTTAGCCGCAAAGCTTTCAAAATCAGGAATCATGATAAACCATTCAGCTATTTCAGATTGACTTTCACGTTGTTGCAACTCATAGATCAACTGATCCGCCATATCTTCAATCATATCAGACCCCACATAAGTACGTACCTGACCTTGATAGCTTTCATATTCGCCAAGCGAATCGATGATCATGGTATGGTAATTTGGGACATTAAGCAAGACCTTGATGATATGGGAACCAACTGCTTCGAGTGACTCGTCAGAATCAGACATGTAAAGCATATGCTTAAAGCGATTAAGTGCTAAACTATAACTTTCAACATCAACCATTTCAAGCCCAAGTGGTATACGATTAGCTGATAGGTCAGCTTGAACACTATCTTTAGCCATAAAGTCGTCAAAGGTTAATTCTTCTGGAACAATTGGTATTGCTTTTGGTCTTGGGCCAGTCCATTTGCTGTTCATGGCGTCAGATTCTGTTTGGATGTTATTGATGATGTCAAAGGTTTCAGTACCTTCTGTTGGAAGGGCAACTTGTAATACTTCAATGTCATCACGTTTGATGAGTCCACGTCCTGGAATATCTTCCATGATGTGTTGGTGACGACCGACAAGTGTCCGTGATTCAGAGTCATCTGTTAATTTAAGGGCGATACGTTCTTTAAGATTAGCCATTAAGGACGATCTCAAAGCGGCCATACGTCCAGCAGAGATTACTAAGGAAATGCCAAGTGACGACCCATCACGCGAAATATTTTGGAAGCAAGCTTCTAAGTTAGTCAGTGTTTGAGCTTCCCGTAGCCCTTCATAACTGTCGATAACAATCAGGATTTGAGGCATGGTTTCTCCAGATACCTGACGGTAAAGTTTTGCTGTCGCGACATTGTAGCGACTGAGGGCTTTTTTACGGTCAGACATTTCCGTTTTGATTCTGCTGATAAACTTGGCTATTTTTTCGTCATCATCAATGGTAAAGAAATCTGCCACGTGTGGCAAACGTCTTAATGGTAAGAGGCCATTGGTACCAAAATCAAAGAGATAAAGGTTTAAAGATTCTGGACTATTGTGACGTACTAGATCCATTGTTACTGTTTGAAGGGCTGTGGATTTCCCCATATTTGGCCCTGCAAAGATTGACAAATGCCCATCGTCTTCAAAATCGTGCCAAGCTACTTCTTGTGCTTGTTGGCTTGGTATATCCATAAAGCCAAGAACAGCTTTGTAAGATGGGGCCTTGCTCCAGAGGTCTACTGATTCTTCCTTACGGAGATCGGTTACTGAAATCTGATTGCTTAGAGGCGGTAGCCACGGTTGAGGTAAGTCTGAGATGCCCATTTCTGTGGTTAAAGCTTGAATGTTTTCAACGATGGCATCTAATTCCGTAGGTACTTCTTTAATATTTTCGGCTTGGTCTAAGCCTGAAAGATCATCATTTAGGATTTCGTATTGGCCAAGGTCGTTGATGGAATAAATGGTATGGTCTTCAATCCCTTGGTCGTCTTTTTCAGGTTGGTAATCTGCTCCTGACCATGCTGATTGGAAGAGTTCATAGACTTCATTATTACCAACTTGGAGGTAGGCACGTCCTGCTTGTGTAATCTCGGCGGCATCTGGAGTATGGAGCATTTCCATGGAGTCGCCGCGGTCTGCTACTTTAAGAGCTAGTTTGAAGCGTGAGTTTGACCAGATTTGGTCATCTACCACACCAGATGGTTTTTGGGTCGCTAGGATTAAGTGAATCCCTAGGGAACGACCAATTCGCGCTGTTGAGACAAGCTCTTTCATAAACTCAGGTTGGTTGGATTTCAATTCGGCAAACTCATCGGAGATTAAGAAGAGATGAGGCATTGGTTCTGAAACTTCTCCAAGTTTGTATTTCTTCTGATACTGGTTAATATGATTAACATCAGCTTTAGCAAATAAACGTTGACGACGTTTCAATTCAGCATTAATAGAAACCAAAGCACGCATCGATTGGGCACCATCTAAGTTGGTGATGGTGCCAAGTAAGTGTGGCAGGTCCTTAAAGAGATTTGCCATTCCCCCACCTTTGTAGTCTATGAGAAGGAAAGCTACATCGTGTGGATGGAAATTAACAGCTAAAGAAAGGATATAGGACTGGATAATTTCTGACTTCCCTGATCCCGTTGTTCCTGCAACTAATCCATGAGGACCATGAGCTTTTTCATGTAGGTTTAGATAAACAATATCATCCTGACCACGTAAGCCAAGTGGAACAGCTAAGCTTTTATACGGAGCATGGCTTATCCAACGCTCTTGAACATGCAAATCTTCAAATTCTTCTGCTTGATACATTTCCATAAAAGTAACTGCTTCTGGTATTGAAGATTTAAGATTTTGTAGGTGATTTAACGGAGCTAGGCGACGTGAAATATTTTCCTTGTCATAATCCTCTAAGAAATGATCTAATTCAAAATCTGTTTCTTTAAGCTCTCCTTCTTCTATAACTAACTGACCAGTATTACGGTCTTTAATATTAATAATGGTTTTGATATTTTCTGAAAGTGAACTCATAACATCTTGAACAAAGATGAGAGAACATCCCAATTCTGTAGGATCTTCCGTAAAGAATTCCATGATGACGTGATCTAAAATTAACTTTTCATCAGTTACAATAACGACATAATGCGGAGAAAACAAAGTCCCTTCTTTGGCAGATTTATCTTCGCGTTGTGTGCGACGTAATTTTAAAATTTGGTTAAGACTGTTGAGCACTTGATCACGGCTTCTTTGATTATAAACAAAGCCACGAACATTGACATCTTGTAAGGTTGCATGTGGCAACCAACGCATCCAAGACCACTTATCCATCTCTTCCTCTGGAACGATAGTAATAAATTGAACATCATGGTAAGAATGGAAAAAAGCTAATTGATTAACCATCAATTGGAGTTGCTCCAATACTAAACCTCGTGGTCCTATATAGCCAACTGGTCCATGTGATAAATTCGCAACAATCGGCATATTTTTAATATAACGATTGTTAAAGTAGAGGTTATAGCCTTCGTTCTCTAAAGGATCTTTTTTCCCAGAACGTTCTGGTTGAGAATAATGAATATTATAGCTCGTTGGTACTTCTCCCAAACCTAGGCGATAATACAAGAAGTCAAAATGAAGTGGTGTCTTTTCATAAATACGATGGTGATAAGTATCAGCCATTTCCTGTAAACCTTCAATCGTTGGGTAATGATAGTGTTGCCCACGCTTTTGCTCTTTAGCTAACTTCTGAAGTTCAATTGACTTATCAGACAAATAGTCATGATAGGAATCAATGCGTTCTTGTAAGTCCTGCTTATACTGTTTACGATTTTTAAAGTAACCAGTGATAGAGAAAATCATCGTCACTAGAGCCATTGACATTGTTGCAATGATATAGATACCACGAGGACGAAAAATAGAAATAAGAATGCTGACTCCAATCATCACTAGAGGAGGAACAATTAATTTTAACAGTTCATCTTTAGACTTATTAGGTTCATTACCAGGCGCATTAACTGTAATTTTATCTTCACTGGAACGATAAATAATACGAGGTGAGCGATGAAAATCAGGATAGCCTGCGTAAAATTGATAAGCTGACATAACTTTCTTAGTTAATGATGTTTCATAATCAGTTCCCCCCCAGATTTGAATTTCATCTGGAAAAAGCTTAATAATTGTGCCTTGGAAGCTAATCTCATCACCTAAACTTAAAGGTAACTGCTGCACTACTTTTTGAAGATGATTATTCAAATAAATATCACCTTCAAATAAATTAAGCTGCCAATTACTTTCTATTTTTTTCAGTAATAAATTAGGGGCTCCTTCTTTAAAACGGATATGATACCCTTCTTTATCACCGATTAATATATCTTCGTAATCTAAGGGAGTATAGATTTCTTTTTGATTATTCGCTAAATAGAAGACAATTCCTGAAATCTCTACACCATTAGTTAACTCTTTTTCTTTTTGGTCAATAATATATACCAATTGACCTTGCATATTTTTTAGCGTGATGTCATTTTCTAAATCTGATACTGGTATTGGCGACTTGCTGTTTGATGATATTAGAAAGGATTTCTCCTCTTCAATATTAAATTCGTAGCGGAGTGATTGATAATAACAAATAACTAACATATCCACCTACCTACTTTTAGTTTTAGAAGATGTACTTGTTGTAGTACTTGATGGTTCAGATGACAACTCTTTGTTGGAATTTGTCGAATAATTATTGCTATTTTTCGATTTGGATTCCTCATCTGTTAAAGCTGTCTTACGGTCTTTCCAATATTTATCATAGTCTGTTTGTAGCTCAGAAAGTTTTTGTTCACGATCTTTACCAGATAAACTATTGTCTTTTCTAACCTGATCTATTTTCTGAACAATAGCATAAATAACAAGGTCAGAATCGTCTAAACGTTTGGCAGCATCAATAGCATCATCATCTAAACCACGGCCAATATTAATCCAATAATCAAGATAGAGCTCATCAGTCTTGAGCGTAACATTGTTTAAAATAACTTCACGCTGTTCTTCAGAAAATGACATTCCATTAATATAGGAATAGGCCAACTCGTACTTCTGTGTATAAGGTAACTTACTTACTTTTACATGTTCTAGTCGATTAATCACTTGATTATAATCAACTTTAATAAATGAAGTATCCGCTGCCAACATTTTTTCTTTGAATGGATTGTGAATAAAAACCAGATATACTAGCGGAATCAAGAGTATTGTAGATAAAGCTCCTAGCCAGACACTTATGTATTTATAAAGCTTATATTTTGCCTTTGATACTTTTGCTAACGTATGAGTTTCTACTTCTACTTGCTGCTCATAATCAGTAGTAATGATGTCTCTAACAGCCTGAATAGTTTCTGCATGATAAATGCTTTTTAGGAAATCTGATACTTCAATAACAGAAATAGCACCATTATACAATTCTATATAGTCATGTTGCGTCAATAATGCAAAGACAAAACATTTGAATTGATATAAAAACTCCTCTGGACCAAATTGCTCAGGTGTCATAATCCCAGGAAGGCTACGATAAGCTATTTTAGCAGTTGCATTTTTTGTTAAAAATAGATTAGAGGGATGCAAAATGAAATTTACTGGCAAAGACAAAGCCTTATCTAAATCCAAGACATTCAAGGCTAATCGTAATTTTTCAGATAAAGTTTCTTTTTTAAAGCTTTCAAAAGATAGAGCGTGCGCTTCTGTCTGGAATTGAAATTGAATGGTATCTGCATCAATTGCAGTTGTCATAGGCATCAACAAAGAATGGTGAATTTCTAACAATTGCAGTTGTTGCAGATTTTGAGTTCCTACTTTTGAACGCTTAAGAGATAACTGCCAAAAATCTGGTCCTTTTTCAAATTGAAAGTCTTGTTCTTCAAATACAAACGAATCTGTTTCCATTAATAAAACTCCTCTATCCTTATACGATCACCAGTTGTTACTGGATGGTGCGCTAATATATCGTTCTCTCCCAATAAAATACCTTTATTTATAACTCTTAGTTGATATTTGGTACGCCTTTCAGTACGGCTAAAAATACTATCTAATTCCATTACTAATTGCTTAACGCTAATTTTCAAAGGGATACGTAAATCTTTTGAGGTTTCCCCCATATCTAGAGTAATGTTAATATGTGTATTCATCCTTTTTGTCCTTTATTTTAAAAGTCATTATAGAAGCTAATATTAGTACCAAACTAATGAGAACCAGGTATATAATCATATGACCAATATCAGCCGAAACAGTCGCTTCTTCTGTTCTTGTAACAAATTTAAATTGATTACTTTCTTCAGAAAATAATTGTTTGATACGTTTTTTCCTATCAGATTGTCCTTTATTTGAATATTGAAACAGTTGCTTAGACTGCTTTTTCTGGAGTGAGACTTTAGATTGACGGTTTTTATCCAATTTTTTAAGGTCTTCTTTTTTAAATAAATCTTTAGTTAATTCAGTTTGAAAACCAGAATTTTTTTGTGAATCTGATTCTAAACGTTTTGTATCAAAATGAATATCATTATTCTTTAACCCATCAGAAAATACTGATGTTTGACTCATACAGGATAATATTAGTAGACAGGCTAAAAATCGTTTCAACTTCATCAACAACCTCACTCTTTTACTTTAGCTTCAAAATTTAAGGTGATAAAAATATTCATGATAATAAAAGCAACATCCACAAGAAGTACTAAGATAAGGAAAATAAATCCAGTTGTTACATTATCAAAATAAGATGATAATTGATTTTCAAGGATAGATAGTGGATTAATAGCTTTTAGTAATTTTGGAAATCCACTAACAGTCGCTACTGTGCCTACGGCATTTGATAGATACACAAAACTAATAATCATAAACAAAGCTAAACCCATACCAACTGCTTTAAAATTTTTAATAAAGAAATACTGACTATGAATTAATAAAAAACTAAACAGAGTCATAACTAGGAACCAAGATGGTACATATTCAGGCATGACATGAAGACTTCTGCTTGAGATAACTCCCAGTGCTAAACCAATCACAAGAGAGAGGCCTGAAATGACAATGATATTTAAAAAGTCTGTTTGAAGCCAGCGATTGACATTATACCTATCTGTCAATTTCTTAATAAGGTTTTGAGTCGCAAAGATATATGCTATAAATAGGCTAACAACTTCTAATAATAGTATCCAAGTGAATGGGCGATAAGTATTTTCAGTTGCCCTAACTGCAGACGCTGATTCAGCGACAGGTCGTGATAAGAAATTAAGGAGAATATCATTTGGCACTCCATTTTTATAAGCAGTATTAAAAACTTTAGAGAAAGAAGCTACGAAATCACCGTTATTGGCCAATTCTTTTTGGAAGTTAGCCATTAAATCTGTTGCATCCGTCGAAAGTTTGTTGCCCGAATTTTTAGCATCTTGAACATCTTTATTGAATGATGTGAATATTTGATTAACTTGGTCCGCCTCTTGACTATTAGATTTGGACATATCTTTTACGCCAGTTGCAGAGGTCATTAGCCCATCTAGCTGGTTCTTCAAATCAGATAATTGTTGATCAGTTGTTTTCTGTGAGTCGTTTACTTTAGATTGATCCTGTGTGATGTTTTGGACCTTCATGTTAATTGTTTGAAGAGTCTCAAGCTGTTTTTTGATTGTATCTGTTAGTCGTACATTTGTCTCAGTTACTTTTGCCATTTGATCCGCCAATTCATCTTGACTATTTTCAACTTCCTCCATGACATCTTTAACTTTCTGTTGCGCATCAGCTGTGTTTTCATCCATCAAATACTTAGTTATACCATTTTTGACCAGATCAACCATCGTATCGTTAACACTTTGATTTAAAAATTGATCAAATAAATTTTGCGGTTCTTCGCCATCAGAAATAATGTAGTATTTAGCTACTAAGTCGTGAGTGGTGTTATATGCATCAATTACTTCTTGTAGAGTTCGTTGATACGTTGCTTCTGCCTCCAAGTAAGACCGTTGGATTTCACCGTCATCATTTTGTACAATTTGTTTCTGATTCCCGATAGTGATTGTATAGCTTGGTTTTGTAATACTAGAGTTAGATAATTCCCCTTGATAACTGCTATTGATAATAATATTATTGTTTTGGCTGGGGTCCAAGGTTCTTGTTTGCTTACCATTAACCGTCCAGGTATCTACCCTGTAATCTGGATTATTTGATTCAACAGAAACTATCTGCTCACCAGTTCTAGTAGAACTAGATGGCAATTTTAATTGATTAACTTTATTTTTGGCTTCATCTCTATTTTTCCTAGCTTCAAAAAGACGATTCAATAAATTAGTATTTAAATACAGAGTTCTTTCATTGCTTACTTTTTTAATGATTTCCGAATCAGAAGATGTAAACTGAATGGCCTTTTCTTCTTCTTGGGTTAAGTGCAACTCCGAAAGGTTTAGTGAGGGAATGCTTGAAATGAGAGAATTTGTGAAATCTGCTACCTTAGCTTTAAAATCTTTCAAAGTCTTCTCATTAGTAGAATGACTCTTCAATAATTCTAATAAAGTAATATTATCTTTATTATTCTTAGCAAAGTAACTTGCTAGTCCCTCTCTAACAATTTTATCTAGTTGTTCACTTTGATCTTTAGCGATGTTATCTTGTGACTTGAGTGCTTCAGATAGTTCTTGGATTTTTTGCCTTGCAACATTTAGATAAGCTGATGAATTTTCTTTATGATTATGATTGTTATCATCACCCATAATACTATTGAGTTGTGATGATAATGTTTCTTGGTCTTTTTGTGCTTGAGTGATAATATCAGATAATTGCTTCTCTAATAACTCGTTATTCATTTCTAGTAATGAGGCCGAAAACGCTTCATACGAAATGCTATCTTGATGGCGCTGTTCTATTAAGCTTGATAAATCTTTTCCAGTATTTGTCTGGGTTGTCACCAAATCATTAAACATGTTATCAGAAGCTTCTAAAGATTTTTTTAGTGATTCGTTAGCAGTAATGGAACTACTAGACTGGTTAACGAGGGCGGGAAAGATATTTTGGAAATTAGTTGCAGAATCTAAAAGATTTTTTTGGTAATTTGAGATATTACCTGACTGAACATTTACCATGGCCTGTACATTTTCTTGAGCTGTATATAAGTTACTTAAAATACTTGCCATGTACATATTTACTAAGTGGCTATTTAACTCTGAAACAATATCTTTCCCTTTTTCAGTTGCCTTTTTCTCTAATGCTAAATTCCCCTTGGTATTAACCTTATAAGAGATAGTTGTTTGCTCTGCATTTACTTTATTGACATCAAGGAGTTTTTGAGAAAAGTTATTAGGGATGATAACCATTAATTGATAAACACCTTTGTTTAATCCATTTTGAGCAGTACCTCGACTAACAACTGACCAATTTTGACTATTATCACGTTCGATAGACTTAATATAACTAGCTCCTAAATTATAACTTTCTTTACCATTAGATACATTTTGATCTTCGTTAACTAATGCTATATTTAGTTTAGTGTTAGTAGCTGACTGTGTTGTTTTATTCTCTTTCGCATGATCGCCTTGAAGCTTAAGATTAAGGCCAGCAATAGCTACTAAAAAGAGAGCAACAGCTATAATATACCAAAGTATTCTAAAGTTATTTCTTTTCATAATTCTTCCTAAAATATATTTTATTTTCAACAAAATAGGAAGGCTTTGCCTTCCTATTCACTTATAGACTATGATACGATACTATCCACTAATTTGAGAAGCAATATCTGCATCCATCTGCTCAATGATATCTGCAACTTTTAATAATTGCTAGTTAATATCTTCGAGTAATTGAGCAAATTCTGTAATTTTGGGAGATAATTCATTGAATTGTCCTTCAAAAGAATCAAAAGCAGATCCATCCCAATTTTTGTCAATAACTGCTTGCTCTTGGGTAAGCAAATTAAGAACTTCTGTTACTTGTTGAGAACCAGCTGTGTACTTTTGTGCTGATGAGCGAAGTTCTTCTGGTGTTAATTTAATTTGTGCCATTGAATACCCCTTCTTAAATATAGCGCTATCACGTATAAATATTATATCATAAAAATGAGAAAATACCTAATATTTACCTTATTTAATACAAAAAAGTATAAAAAAATCTCTGGAATATCATTTAAGTAAAACCAGAGACTTTTTTTATTTACAATCTTTTAAAAAATTATCCACCAATTTGTGAAGCGATATCAGAGTCTGTTTGCTCAACAATATCAGCAACTTTAAGCAATTGTTGATTAATGTCTTCAAGTAATTGAGCAAATTCTGTGATTTTAGGTGACAACTCATTGAATTGTGCTTCGAAAGAATCAAAAGCGCTACCATCCCAGTTTTCATCAATAACAGCTTGCTCTTGAGTAAGTGAGTTAAGGACTTCTGTTACTTGTTGAGAACCAGCGGTATATTTTTGTGCTGATGCGCGAAGTTCTTCTGGTGTTAATTTAATTTGTGCCATAAATTTTCTCCTTTTTCTATAAACACTTTTGCAACAACTGCATAATTATTATAACATATTTTTTAAAATATATTCAAATTTACTGCATTATTTAAAATTATTTTTAATGTTATTGTTTAATCCTGTTTATTTTCATCTATATCAACAATCTGTCCTTGTTGATTTAATCGAAATCGTGTCAATTCGTGAAAGAAAATCTTTTTATAAAAACCATGTTGCTTCTTAGCATTGACTCTTTTAGAAATACCTAATTTATCATCTGAACTATTAATACCAAAATTACCAATGTAATCTTTATTAATACGGTAACTACGATACTTCTCTGGATGTGAAATTACATAGGATGCGGCTGCTTCAGACATATTGTTAATGGGACTAGGGGAATTAAAAACACGCGCTGATAATCTCATTTCTGAAGCCACAATCATGGCCAAATAACCACCTAGAGAATGGCCTGTTAACCAGAGGGTTGCATCAGGATAGTTCATCTTAATTTTTTGTGCAAATAGTTTAGATGTTGTAATTTGACTTGGATTTTTACAAGGCAGAGAAATGCCATCCTCTCTCAGGGTAATACTTGAAGGACAAGTTAGCAATTTATTGTTCTTTCCCAATACAACTGAATCGATATCTGTTAAGATATCTTTCTTATTAAAAGCGTTCGTTCCTGAATATGCTATAACAATATGATTACTCTCATCCAAAGACTGACATGCCATAGCCTGCATACCATTATCGATATCATCATTAACCTCTAATACCGTAAAAGAGCGTTTTTGATGGAAATCAATAATTTGACTACCTTCTATAATTTTAAGGTGTCCATTACTTTTTGCTTTGGATTCTTCAATATTATATGCCATGTCTGATAGCACTTTAAAACTACTATCTGGAATCATTCATTTTCCTCTCTATTCAAAGACCAGATGATATCTAACTCATCAATAGACTGAATAGGTTCCTTTTTTTCTCTAGGTCTGAGATGAAAACTTTTAGGATGACAAATAATACCTGAAATACTATTACTGTCACTAATATCATCAACAATGTAATTGATAATATTAGCGCCATTTATTGTTATAATAGATGACCATGAACCAGTTTCTAAAGAATGTCTCCACTTTGAAAAAACAAGTTGTTGAATACCTAGATATCTGTGTACTAAATCAAGGGCAATTTTTGTTTCTAATTCATTAATATGTGTTCGTGTTTTTAACATAATTAACTCCTTAAGTTTGTTCCCTATTTTATCACAATTAGGCTTTTTTATAAAAACAGAACAAACTATATTTAATCTAGTCCGATTCTGTTTTGCTGGAAGTTAATTTTACCTTGATCGTTTGATTAATCTAGTACTTTTAATGTAAATGCTCTGCTTTCAAGAACTTTGAACATTGCATGTGCAGTATCTAAAGATGTAAATAGAGGAACTCCTTGTTCAATTGCAGAACGTCTGATGATGAGAGCATCATGGTTATCAATGTTATTTTGCCCAACTGTGTTGATAACTGCTTGAATCTTACCATTTTTAATTAAATCAGGAATATGATTTCGATCGTTCTCTCCTAACTTACCTACTAAAACTGTCTCTAACCCATTAGCATCAAAATAAATTGCAGTCCCTTGGGTAGCATAAATACGATAACCAATACTTTGATAGACTTTTGCAAGTTCTAAAGCTTCTTCTTTGTCTGTATCATCTACTGTAAAAACAATGTTACCATAGTCTGGCATATGGAGATATGCTGCTTCAAAGGCTTTATACAAGGCTTTCTGAAGATTAATATCTGATCCCATCACTTCGCCTGTTGATTTCATTTCAGGACCTAATAAACTATCTACTTTAGCAAGTTTGGTAAAACTAAAGACAGGGGCTTTAATGTGGACCATATCTGAAGCTGGATAGAGATCATAACCATATGTAAAATTGCAGAGTTTATCTCCTAAGATAACTTTTGTTGCTATTTGGGCCATAGGAATGTGAGTTACTTTTGATAAGAATGGAAGTGTTCTACTAGCACGAGGATTAACTTCAATAACATATACTTTCTGATCCTTGATTACAAACTGAATATTCATCATACCGATACAGTTTAATCCAATTGCTAAGCGTTTTGTATAATCTACAATAGTTTCGATAATGGTCTCAGACAATGTTTGAGGAGGGTATACAGCCATGGAATCTCCTGAATGAACACCAGCTCGCTCTATATGTTCCATTATTCCAGGAATCAGTATATTCTGACCATCGGATATAGCATCAACCTCACACTCTTTACCTATAAGGTATGCATCTATAAGCACTGGATGATCTGGGCTTGCCTTTACCGCGGTTGTCATATAATGACGTAAATCTTCTTCGTTTTCAACTATTTTCATAGCTCGTCCACCAAGAACATATGATGGTCTAACCAACACGGGATAACCAATCTTTTGCGCTGCATTAACTGCCTCTTCCTCCGTAGTGGCGGTAAAACCTGGTGGTTGAGGGATATTTAGGGCTTGCAAAGTGGCTTCAAATTGTTTTCTATTTTCAGCACGATCCAAATCTTCTAATTGTGTGCCTAGTATTTTAACCCCTGCCTTGTTTAAATCTTTTGCTAGATTAATAGCAGTCTGACCACCGAATTGTAAGATGACCCCTTCAGGTTTTTCTAAGTCAATAACATTCATAACATCTTCAAAAGTCAAAGGTTCAAAGTAAAGCTTATCTGAAATAGAGAAATCTGTTGAGACCGTCTCTGGGTTAGAGTTCATGATAATCGCTTCAAAACCAGACTCTCTGATGGCTTTAACAGAATGAACCGTTGCATAATCAAATTCAACGCCCTGTCCAATTCGGATTGGGCCCGATCCTAAAACCAAAATAGAGGCTTTATCTGATATCAATGACTCGTTTTCTACGGCATAAGTTGAATAAAAGTAGGGTGTTGCTGAATCAAACTCAGCCGCACATGTATCAACCATCTTATAAACTGGAAGAATTCCTGCTTCTTTTCGCATGTTACGAACTTGATCTTCGTTTATTTGCCATAAACTCGCTATAGCTTTATCTGAAAAACCTTTATTTTTAACCTTTTTGAGAATATTGATATCCAGTCTGTTTTTAGATAATAGATCTTCTAACTCTACAATCACTCTTAACTTATCAAGGAAGAAAGAATCAATGCTAGTCAAACTTGCTAATTTTTCAATACTATAATGTCTACGTAAAGCTTCTGCTAGATAAAATAAGCGATCATCTTCTGCCTTTCTTATTTTTTCTAATAAAACATCATCTGATACATTATCTAAATCTGCTATTTTAATGTGATCGACACCTATTTCTAGTGAACGACAAGCTTTCAACAAAGATTCTTCTATATTCCGTCCTATTGCCATGACTTCGCCTGTAGCTTTCATCTGTGTTCCCAATTTTCTATCGCCACTTTCAAATTTATCAAAAGGAAATCTCGGCATTTTTGCGACTACGTAATCTAAAGCAGGTTCAAACATAGCGTAAGTCGTTTTTGTAATAGGATTAATTACCTCATCTAGTGTCAAACCAACAGCTATCTTAGCTGCTAATTTAGCAATTGGATATCCAGTAGCTTTTGAAGCTAAAGCAGAAGATCTTGATACTCTTGGATTAACTTCAATGACATAGTATTTAAAACTATTCGGATCAAGGGCTAGTTGAACATTGCATCCTCCTTCAATTTTCAAAGCTCTTATAATATCTAAACTCGCATCTCGTAATAACTGATTTTCCACATCAGATAACGTTTGTGCGGGTGCAAAAACTATAGAGTCCCCTGTATGGATACCAACAGGATCAAAATTCTCCATATTACAAACAACAAGAGCGTTATCTGCTGCATCACGCATAACTTCGTATTCAATCTCTTTAAAGCCAGCAATTGAACGTTCAATAAGGCACTGTGTCACAGGCGATAACTTTAACCCCTTCGTCGTGATGTCAACCAATTGTTCTTGATTATCGCACATGCCTCCACCTGTACCTCCTAAAGTAAAGGCAGGACGAACAATTAATGGATACCCGATTTGCTCTGCAAATTGAATAGCTTCTTCTACCGAATTAACAATCTCGGATTCTGGAATAGGTTGATTGAGTTCTTCCATCAACTGTTTAAATAAATCACGATCTTCAGCTTTATCAATGGCTGATAATTTAGTCCCTAATAGTTCAACATTCAATTCTTCTAGGATACCATTTTTTGATAGAGCCATAGCCATATTCAATCCAGTTTGACCTCCAAGAGTTGGAAGGAGAGCATCAGGTCTTTCCTTCCTGAGAATTCTTGTGACAAACTCCAAGGTAATAGGTTCAATATAAACTTTATCAGCAATATCTTTATCTGTCATGATAGTAGCCGGATTCGAATTGACCAAAACAACTTGGTATCCCTCCTCTTTTAAAGAGAGACAGGCTTGTGTACCAGAATAGTCAAACTCTGCTGCTTGTCCAATCACAATCGGGCCAGAACCGATAACCATAATTTTACGTATGTCTGTGCGCTTTGGCATATCAAACTCCTCTAATTCTATATTTTAAAGCTAGCTTTTTTGCTGGAAATCATCAATCATATTAATAAATTCGTCAAAAAGATAAGATGTATCATGCGGCCCTGGTGCTGCATCTGGGTGAAACTGCACTGAAAAGGCAGGATAGTATTTATGTCGAACACCTTCGACAGTTTTATCATTAATCTCTTCATGTGTAATGAAGAGAGCCTCAGGGAAATCTTCTCTCGAGACAGCATAACCATGATTTTGACTTGTAAAATCAACCTGTCCTGTTTGCAAATGACGAACAGCATGATTAAAACCTCGATGACCAAAAGTCATTTTATAAGTCTTTGCACCATTGGCTTTAGCAAATAGTTGATGTCCCATACAAATACCAAAAATTGGAATTTTACCTTGAATTTCTTGGATCATTTGTAAAGCATTCGGTAATTGTTCTGGGTTCCCAGGGCCGTTAGATAAGAGTACTCCATCTGGATTGAGATTTAAGATTTCTTGCGCTGTCGTAGTATGAGGGACGACTGTAATATGACATTGACGTTGTGACAGTTCTCTTAGAATAGAATGTTTTAAACCAAAGTCAACTAATACAATATTTTTGCCAACTCCAGGCGAAGCATAAGCTAATTTGGTTGATACTTGTTCAATTTGATTATTTAAAAGAACACTTTTTTGAAGGTTTTCTAGTGCTTCATGAATAGAATTTCCCTCGTTTATTAAACAAGCTTTCATTGTTCCATGTTTTCGAATAATTTTTGTTAATGCTCGAGTATCTATACCTGAAATTCCAGGTATTCCTTTTAATTTTAAAAATTCATCAAGTGTCATCTGTTGACGCCAGTTACTTGGATACTCTGCCCATTCATAAACAACTACTCCCTTACATGTTGGTCTAATAGATTCGTAATCGTCTCGATTTATCCCATAATTTCCAATAAGAGGATAAGTAAAAGTGATGATTTGACCGTTGTAAGATTGATCTGTTATAGATTCTTGATACCCTGTCATTCCTGTACTGAAAACGATTTCACCACTTGTTTCTACATCCGCTCCGAAAGCCTCACCCTCAAACACACTACCATCTTCCAGTAATAATAGACGCTTCATTTTATCTCCTTTATTGTCTGCTATTGAGCACTGCTTCTAAGATAGCTATCCTTGCATAGACGCCATTACTCATCTGTTTCACTATTCGAGCCTTATCTGCTTCTACCAAATCGCTAGCAATCTCTACATCCCTATTGACGGGTGCTGGGTGCATAATAATTGCTGTATTCCTTAAATGTTTATAGCGTTCTTTTGTAAGACCAAATTGTTGATGATAGCTTTCTTTTGAAAATACCCCTTTACCATCATGACGTTCGTGTTGAACACGTAAAAGCATAAGGACATCAATTTGATCAACTAACTGATCTATTGGTAAATATTGCCCATATTCATCGAACTGACTACTATACCATTCTTTGGGTCCAGAAAAGAAAATTTCAGCTCCTAATCGTTTTAGCACTTGCATGTTAGATTTAGCTACCCGTGAGTGAGTTAGATCTCCTACAATCGCAATTTTTAGTCCTTTGAAGTATCCAAATTCTTCGTAAATAGTTACCAAATCCAAAAGTGATTGGCTTGGATGTTGGCCTGAGCCATCACCCCCATTGACAATAGCTGAATGAATGTTCGGACTAGCAATCAATTCTTTATAATAGTCAATATCAGGATGCCTAATGACACAAACGTCCAATCCTAGAGCACTCATTGTTAAGATAGTGTCATAAAGGGTTTCTCCTTTATTAACAGAACTTGTATCAGCATTAAATTCAATTGTTTTTAATCCTAACTTGAGTTCTGCCATTTCAAATGACTTATGTGTTCTTGTTGAATTCTCAAAAAAGAGATTTGACACATAGTAATCTTTATCAAAACCAATGTTGCTAGGATTTTCTTTGACTTCGATACTTCTCTTTATCAAAGACATAACTTCTTGATTTGATAATTCTTCTAAACTGACAAAATGTTCTAATGAAAGTGTTTGTGTTTGATGATTCATGATAATTTCTTTCTATAAATTTTAGCTAGAAAAAAGCCTCCTAAAACAAGGAGGCTCTGCAAAATAGTAAGCTAGATAGGTAACTAACTAACTTACTATTTGTTAACGCAATTCCTTGTTTGCCTCTCTGGACAATACCTTAAAGGATATTAATAAGAAATGTTTTACCTATACCAATGTTGCTGCGTGACTATCTTTTTGATAGACTATTTCACCATTGCAAATTGTGTAGTGAATAACTCCCTTCAATTTATCACCGATAAAAGGAGAGTTGCTGGATTTGGAGGCAAATTCTGCCTTTATTATTCTCTCTTCAGCTTGATCAAAAATAACGATATCTGCAGGTCCACCTTCTCTGAGATAACCTGCATCAAATCCATATAACTGTGCAGGATTACATGTCATTTTTGCCAAAAAGTCAATCATTGAGAGTTCTTTAGTAGATACTAAATAAGTAATCCCTAAGGCTAATGATGTCTCTAAGCCAGTCATACCAGAGGGCGCTTGACTAATATTATCTGCTGCTTTCTCCATAATATGATGGGGAGCGTGGTCACTTGCAATAATTGAAATAACACCACTTTTAAGACCATCAATGAGGGCTTGTCTATCCTTTTCAAGTCGCAGTGGTGGGTTTAATTTTGCATTAGCACCCTTAGTTAAAAGTAAGTCCTCTGTCTTTGAAAAATGTTGGGGGGTTACTTCTGCTGTTAAGTTAGCACCAAGCTTCTGCGCAAAATCAACTACTTCTACTGATTCTGAACTTGACAAATGCTGGATATGGACTTTCGCCTGTGTTTGGTAAGCAATCATAGCATCTCGCGCAATCATTGAATATTCAGCAAGACCACTAGCTCCACAGACATGATAAATTTTCTGAGCAATATGTTCGTTGATACCAAGAACGCCATTTAACGATGGATCCTCTTCATGTAACGATAGGACAACATCATGTTTTCTAGCTAAGTTCATAGCTTCTTGCAAAACCTTAGTATCTGTCAAAGGAATACCATCGTCTGAGAATCCAGCAACTCCAGCTTCTAATAGTTCTTCGAAATTAACTAAATCTTTACCATTTAGGGATTTAGTAATTGTAGCAACTGTTTCAATCTTAATTGCTTCTTTTGCTGCACTCTCCTTAACTTGTTTTACAATTTCTGGGCTAGAAATCGTTGGGTTAGTATTGGCCATCATAAGAACTGTCGTAAAACCACCTGCTGCAGCTGATAGGGCCCCTGTATGGATATTTTCTTTATGTGTCTGTCCAGGCTCACGAAAATGTACATGAATATCGACTAATCCTGGAGCTACAATTTTATTGCTTGCATCAATGATTGGAATGCCTTTAATATCAATTTCTTTCGATATTTGTTTAATTTTTCCTTGATCAATCAGCATGTCTGATACTTGATTAAAACCACTTTGAGGGTCGATAATCAATCCGTTTTTAATGATATACATATCTGTCCTCTCTAACTTTGCCAATTCATTTGATCTTCTTTAAATTTTTTCAGTAATACCAGTTGGTCAGCTGTAATATATCCATTAACTTTAGCAACTTTAATTAATTGATTGTAATCCGTCAAAGTCACCAAAGGAATATCAGCTTCACGAAATGCTTGTTCAGCCTTAGCTAATTGATATGTAAATATCGCTACCACCCCTAAAACCTCAATACCTTGACTCTGCGCAGCCGTAACAGCCTCTAAAACAGATCCTCCTGTTGAAATCAAATCTTCAATGATAACCATTTTTTGGCCTGAGTAAACACGTCCCTCGATTTGATTCCCCACACCATGATCCTTTGCCTTCGAGCGTATATAGGCAAAGGGCAAGTTCATCTTATCAGCTATAATAGCGCCATGTGGTATGCCTGCAGTCGCTGTCCCTGCGATGATATCAACGTTTGGGAAATGTTTCTGTATTTGTTTAACAAAACCATTTTCAATCAGTGTCCTTGTCTCAGGATACGATAAGGTTACACGATTATCAGTGTAAATTGGCGATTTGACCCCCGAAGCCCAAGTAAAGGGTTGTTGGGGTCTTAAGTAAACAGCTTGAATATCTAATAGTTCCATGGCAATCTGTCTTGCTAAATCCATCTCAGTACTCCTTTATTTAATACGATTCCATTCTTCTTTTATGTCTAGATATGCTTGATATGGATTTTCTGCTTTCGTTATAGGTCTTCCCACAACGATATAATCAGCCCCAACTATACGTGCTTGCTCAGGAGTCATCGTTCTTTTTTGATCATCTAACTGATTGGTTTGTGGAGGTCTGATACCAGGCGTTAAGCAAATGAAATGTTCGTTAGTCTGTTTCTTGATTTGCTTTACCTCTTGAGCCGATGCGACTACTCCATCTAAGCCTGCTTCTTGAGCTTTTTGAGCATAATGGCAAACCGAATCAACTACACTTAAGTTAATATGTTGATCCACCTGCATTTGTTCTTGTGAAGTCGAGGTTAATTGTGTCACTGCTAATAGTATTGGACCCTCCCCCAAACCTTCTCTAGCTGCTTTCATCATTTCGACTCCTCCTGCAGCATGGACATTAGTCATATCAATGCCTAATTTGGCTAAGACAGACATAGATGATCGAACTGTATTAGGGATATCATGTAATTTTAAATCCAAAAAAATGCGATGTCCTAAGGATTTAATATATCTAATAATTGAGGGACCTTCGGAATAATAAAGCTCCATTCCTATTTTGACAAAAAGCAATTCTTCTTTTGGAAAATGTTCTAAAAAAGTTGTTACAGAAGCCAAATCAGAAAAATCTAAGGCAATGATAGGGCATTTTTCTAACATATAATTCCTCTCTATAGAAATAATAATTGTTGGAAATGTACCAGTATGACACAAAAAACCTTGCCTGAGGGCAAGGTTTCATAAAAAGTTAGCGAAAAAGCACTCGCTATTTGACTTATGATGGTGACCTTGTTCGCCTCTCTGGACTCACTTAAAGATACATTTGTAGGTATTCTACAAGTTTACAATCATTTTGTCAAATAAATACTAAATTATTTTATCATTTTACGTCTAATAAAGAACGATAGAGGAATCTGCTGTACAATACTGATTGCTATAGCAATTGTAAAAGCTGTTACAAAACAGGATCTAAAATATTCCATTGCTAAAGCATCTGCTCCCGTCAATAAAAAGTAAACAGCTCTATAGAAGCTAAGTCCTGGGATAAGAGGAAACATACTTGTCGCTAAAAAGACAGTGGCAGGACACTTACGTTTAGCAGCTAATAGCCGTGAAAAATAAGTGATGAAAAGCCCTGGAAAAAATACGGCTATAGCATCCATGTGAAATTGTTGCCATAAGATCAGGTAGAGCATCCAAGATATTGCTCCTAGTATACCTAAGTCAAGGAAATAACGTTTTGGAACATGGTAGAGAATAGAGAAGGCTATCGTCCCTAAACCGGCCATTAGTGTTCTGATGATAATCTCAAAGATGGTGTTAGGAACACCAGAAAAAGAACCTGTCATTTGTTCTGCAAACGGAATAATTTCAATTGTAATAGCCACGCCTGCTGATATAGAAATACAAATGAGTAAAGCAGACATAATCAAAGCTAAACCTGTTGAAAAATTATTCTGTGAAAATTCTCTCACCGAATTAACAAAGGCAGCTCCTGGCACCATCACCATTAGTGCCCCTAATATGATAATGCTACGATGCTCACCTAATCCTGAAAAATATAATAAATTAGCACTTAAAGCCACTACAGAACTACCTAGAATGGTCAAAAGAAATCCTGTATGTATACGACTTTCCATCAAATTCAGAAAATATCCTAAAATTAAGCCTGTTACAGCAGCGGAAAATGAATCTAATAAGGAACTACCCAAGGCTAAAGAAAAACTACCCGCTCCACAAAAATAAGAAATTAAAGTAACAAGCAAACTATAATCTTTTTGATGTTCAATTAAGTCTAACTGCTTTACAATTTCTTCTGGAGATACTAAGTCTTGTTTAGCAATTTGCCTAGAAAGGTTATTAACAGCTTCAAGTCTACCTAAATTTGCTGTTACACCATCTGTATTGCATACTTTAGCTTCTTGTTTACCATAGCGGTTAATCCCGGAAGCGATAATACTGCTACTAACCACATAAGCTTCAAAATTTTCTATCTGAAGAGCCTTAGCAAAATGCTTCATTGTGTCTTCGACACGATAGACTTCTGCTCCGCTTTCAATCAGTAATTTACCTGCTCTAAGAACAACGCTCATATCATTTTGCATCTTATTTGGCCCTGCCTTCTACTTTATTACCCTAGCCACTTAACTAAGTTGGTTAAAGTCCCAAACATCATCCATCCATCCTTCATAAAAGTCCGGTTCATGACATACCATCAAGATTGATCCCTTATAAGCTTTTAAAGCACGTTTTAACTCATCTTTAGCATCTACATCTAAATGATTGGTTGGTTCATCAAGTACAAGGACATTATTTTCGCGATTCATTAATAAGCAAAATCTGACCTTTGATTGCTCCCCACCAGATAACACCTGAATCTGACTTTCAATATGCTTTGAAGTTAAACCACAACGAGCAAGAGCTGCCCTAACCTCTGCTTGGTTCAAAGCAGGAAAAGCATCCCATACTGCTTCAAGTGGAGTTTGGCGATTTCCTCCGGGTACTTCTTGTTCAAAATAACCTAAATCAATAAAATCACCTCGTTCAACATTACCAGAAATAGGGGGGATAATACCTAGTAAACTCTTAAGTAATGTTGTTTTTCCTATCCCATTTGCTCCAACAATGACTATTTTTTGATTACGTTCAAATGTTAGGTTTAGAGGTTTTGTTAAAGCACGATCATATCCAATTTGAAGATCTTTAGCTTGGAAAATAAAACGTCCTGGTGTGCGAGATTCTTTAAATTCAAAACTTGGCTTTGGTTTCTCTGCTTGTAACTCAATAATATCCATTTTGTCTAGTTTCTTTTGACGAGACATTGCCATATTACGTGTTGCAACGCGTGCTTTATTACGATTAACAAAATCTTGTAAATCAGCTATTTCCTTTTGTTGACGTTCATAGGCTGCTTCTAATTGAGCCTTTTTCATTGCATAGACTGATTCAAAATTAGTATAATCACCGGAATATCTTACTAAATCTTGATTTTCAACATGATAGACAATATTGATAACATCGTTCAAAAATGGAATATCGTGTGAGATTAAAACAAAAGCATTTTCATAATTTTGTAAATAGCGTTTTAACCAATCAATGTGTTCAGCATCAAGGTAGTTCGTAGGCTCATCAAGCAGGAGGATATCTGGCTTTTCTAATAACAGTTTTGCTAAAAGAACCTTTGTCCTTTGACCACCAGATAATTCAGTAACATCAGAATCCATACCAAAATCCATAACTCCTAATGCCCGTGCGACTTCATCAATTTTAGCATCAAGTGTATAAAAATCACGTGATTCTAAACGATCTTGTAGTTCTCCAACTTCTTCCATAAGGCTATCTACATCTGCGCCATCATCTGCCATGGATATATATATATCATTGATACGTGCCTCTGTTTTAAAAAGTTCATCAAATGCTGTTCGCAAAACATCACGAACTGTTTGACCTTCTTCTAATACAGTATGTTGATCAAGGTAACCAGCAGTTACATATTTTGACCATTCAATTTTTCCTTCATCAGGTTGAAGATGACCTGTGACAATTGACATGAATGTTGATTTTCCTTCACCATTAGCACCAATAAGTCCTATATGTTCACCTTTTAAAAGGCGAAAAGAAACATTCTCAAAAATAGCACGATCACCAAAACCGTGACTTAAGTTTTTTACTTCTAAAATACTCATTTAAAATCCTTTGATTGATAATAGAGGTTATTAAAAAACTCATAGAGACACTCTACAAGTTTTTAAATTAGCACATTACATAGTAAGTTCCATATACAAGTATAGAGAGTTTAAACTTAAAAGTCAAACCTTACTTAATTTTTTCAAAGTGTAAATGAACAGTGATTTGATCATCATAACCATTTCGCTCTAAATCACGTTGCAAACGGTATGAAATATAGTGTTCAGCAATATGAATGTATCCTGCATCCAATAAACGATTTTCAACCAAAGACTGAATCATATTGATCGTTGGTCGTTCAACCTGAGCATCCTCTAAATCTAAGATTACTTTTTTAGTCACTTGAGCAAGGTCTTGACGAAGTGACTCATCAAGCACATAAACTGTTTGAGCAGCTTTCAAGATAGCTTGGTAGATTTTTTCAGGATCAAATTCAACAATCTGTCCATCACGTTTGATGATTTGCATAAGAGCCCCTCCTTAATGTGGAAACAATGTTAAAACGATTTGCAATCATTTTCATTTGTTAATTTCATTATGCAAATGTTTTCATAATTTGTCAAGTGTTTTACCTGATATTGATGAAAAATCAATATCACTAGCAGTCAGCATAAGTATTAAGCAATGTCATATTCTTCTATATTAATTCAAATTTTAACTCTTTCGCTGGTTTAACCAGTCCATTCTTATGCAATGTTTCTGCGATTTGAACAGAATTCCAAGCTGCCCCCTTCAGTAGATTATCTGAAACTACCCACATATGAATACCATTTTCTTGATCAAGGTCTTTTCGAATACGACCAACAAAGGTCTCCCTATGACCTACAGCATTAATCGCTTGAGGGTAAATTTGCTGAGATGGAAGGTCTTGTAGGACGGCACCAGGAAAATTAGCAATAGCCTTTTTAATTTCAGAGATTGAGGCTAATTCTTTCGTCTCAATATAAATGGACTCAGAATGACCCGATAAAACGGGAATACGGACGCAGGTAGCTGAAACCTTAATAGTAGCATCTTCCATAATTTTCTTTGTCTCCAAAGTCATCTTCATCTCTTCGTACGTATAATCATTATCAGTAAAAGTATCAATTTGAGGTAATGCATTGAATGCGATAGGATAATGTTTTTGATCGCTAGAACATGGCAAGACAGTTGCAATTAATTGATCAGGTAAAAGGTTATCATTTAAAACTTGTCTCAACTGTTCCTTAGTTTCTTCAACAGCACGTGCACCTGAACCCGAAACAGCTTGATAGGTGGAAACTATAACACGCTCTATCCCCCATTTTTGACGAATGGGCTCTAAAGCAATCATCATTTGAATTGTCGAACAATTGGGGCAAGCTATGATACCATTATGACCAGTCATGGCATGAGCATTTACTTCAGGAACAACTAGTGGAACATCAGGATTCTGACGAAAATATGACGTGTTATCTACTACAACTGCTCCAGACTTTACTGCATAAGGAGCAAATTTTGCTGAAATAGATCCACCAGCTGAAAACAAGGCAATATCAACATCGTAAAATGATTCTTTAGTTGTCTCTTCAACACGTATAGCCTCATCTTTAAAATGTAAAATCTTACCTGCTGAGCGACTTGATGATAAAAGTTTCACTTGTTCTATTGGTAAATTCGATTGTTCTAATTGACGAATCATTTGTATTCCTACGGCACCTGTAGCACCCACGATAGCAACGGTATATCCCATATAATGACCTCTATTTGATGATGTTGTTCATCAATATTTTCAAAACATTTTAATGTGACTATTATACTACATTTTTATAAACTTTCAAGAATAGCCAAATGAAAAAAGTCACCCTAACCAACCTAATTATAAAAAGGAATCTCGTATTCGATTCCTTTTTTATTGATTGCATATATCATTATAATAGTTACTAAATGGTTGATTATACTTAATTTTCATTGCGTCTCAAACCGCAGAGACTTGTTAACAAAATTAAACCAAAACCTACAAGTTTAAAAATGACATTTTGATCATCACCTGTTTTAGGTAATTTAGATCGGAAGAGC